>OBYG01000618.1_pt1 | contig 26696 bp, 24 predicted proteins | sample 1538201 | NCBI WGS metagenome assembly OBYG01 (sample SAMEA2580177, study PRJEB22360) | human gut metagenome | biome: human gut; feature: human-associated habitat; material: faeces | place: Denmark | collected 2008/2010 | reverse complement strand
CAGACGCTAAAATGTCAGATGAACAGCTGGAACAGCTTGCCCCATGGAGCGAGACCACGAAAGCGAACTGTCAAAACTAAACATAGAGCAAAACGCTTGCATCTATCATTTTTGTGCAAGCGTGATTCATGGGCAGCGTAGCAATATTTTGCGCTTACTTTTGGAAGGTAAACGCTGATTCAACGTTTACTTTGGAACACGTCAAGTGTAGTTACTAAACTTGGTATTTGTGAGTCATCTTCCGAAAGGAACTAAACATATGAAAAGAATAATTTTAACACATATTCGAGCTTGGTCAGTAAGAGAATTAGTTTTCTTTTTCTTTATATTTTTAGGAATAACTCTTATAGGCGGTATGCTATTAAAGAAAAAGAAAATAAAAGAATCTCAGTTAATAGCAGGAGAAATTTTATTTCTTTTTCTTGTGGTTGTGTTAGCATCTACTGTTTTTACTCGACCTTCAAAGGGAGTACATACATATGAATTATTACCGTTTTGGTCATGGTATGAAATTCTTGCAGGTAATACAGAGTTGCTGGAAGATATTGTTCTTAATATGCTTCTTTTATTGCCTGCGGGTATGTTATTGCCATTTGTGTTCGATAAAAAGATAAAATGGTATAAAGCTTTTGCTTTAGGATTCATGTTTTCAGCGTCTATTGAGGTGTGTCAGCTGGTGCTTTGTAGAGGGCTTTTTGAATGGGACGATATGATAGATAATGCTTTGGGAGCGATGGCTGGCTGTATTATGTCAAATAAAGCATTTGAAAAATTCTGTAATAAAAATAATGGGAGAAACATATGAAAAGTTTATTGATACTTGGTGCAGGTGGTTTCGGTCAGATGGTAAAAGAGACTGCATTAGAATTAGGTTATGAAAAAGTTGTATTTTTAGATGATACTGCTAAGGGAGAAGATGTTATCGGAAAGTGCTGTGACTACCGGATTTGTCATGAAAACTATTCCGTAGCAGTAGCGGCTTTTGGGAATAATAAAACACGTTTGCATTGGACAGACAAACTTCTTGAGGAAGGATACGAGGTTCCTGCAATTATTCATTCATCAGCAGTGGTAAGTCCGAGCGCTATTTTAGAAGCCGGAAGTTTTATCATGCAGAGAGCGGTTGTAAACGCCAATACGAAAGTAGAAAGAGCTGCTTTGATCAACAGCGGTGCCGTTGTAGATCATGACTCTGTAATAGGAGCCGGTGCTCATGTTGGTTTAGGCAGTGTTGTAAAAGCGCATTGTACAATAGAAGCCGGTGGCAGAGTAGAGGCTGGAGAAGTGATTTTTTCAACCAGAAGAAACATTGAAGGTGCAGACAGCCGAAGTCTGGAAGATGCAGTTTATGCGTTTGGATTTGGAGAACAGTGCAGCTATGTGAAACCATTTGGAGAAGGACATATTAACGAAACGTATGCTGTTTATATGCCGGATGCCAATGGAAATGATGTGCCGTTATTTGTTCTTCAGCGTATTAACATTAATGTGTTCAAAAATCCGGATCAGGTTATGGATAATATTTTTGGTGTTACAGAGTATCTCCGCAATATTATTCGCCAGGAAGGCGGAGATTTAGACAGAGAATCTTTATCTTATATCAAAACCAAGAGTGGTGATACATATTTTGAAGACGATCAGGGGCAGCCTTGGCGTTGTCTTCACTATGTTCCTAATTCTGTGTGTTATCAGCAGGTAGAACGCCCGGAACAGTTTTATCAGTCAGCGCTTAGTTTTGGGCATTTCTTAAAGCAGCTGGGCAATTATCCGGCAGACAGCCTTTATGAGACAATTCCGCAGTTCCATGATACTGCGAAAAGATTTAGAGATTTTGATGATGCACAGAGAAAAGATGTTAAGAATAGAGCAAAATTATGCCGTTCAGAGATTGAATTTGTTCTTTCTCGAAAGGATGATTGTAGCGTCCTGATGAAACAGCTGGAGGATGGCGTTCTGCCACTTCGCGTAACACACAATGATACAAAATTGAATAACATTCTTTTTGATAAGGATACAGATAAAGGATTGTGTATCATTGATCTTGATACAATTATGCCGGGACTTGCCTGCAATGATTTTGGAGATTCTATTCGTTTTGGTGCGTCTACAGCAGAAGAAGATGAAAAGGATCTTGATAAGGTGCATTTCGATATCGAACTTTATGAAATTTATGTAAAGGGATATTTGGAGATGGCAAAAGATGTTTTGACACCGGCAGAAATAAATAGTCTTCCCTGGGGTGCAAGATTAATGACATTGGAATGTGGTATGCGGTTCCTTGCAGATTTTCTTCAAGGAGATGTGTATTTTAAGACAGCGTATCCAGAACATAATCTTGTTCGTGCCAGAACGCAGTTCAGACTGGTAAAAGAAATGGAAGAGCAGTTTGATAAAATGAATGAGATTTTAAAAAAATATATTTAAGGCGCTTATGCCAGAGATCAGGTAATCCGGTTACTGAAAAGTGACCGGATACTTTTCTATTATCAATTAATACATGTGAGTAAACGCAAAATAGGTTTACTTACATAGTGGGTTCACAAAGAAAAGTGTATGTGTTACTATTAAGATGTGCAGAATTTATTTTCAAACAAAAGAATAATTAAAGCATAAAAAACGTATATTTGAGAAAGATGTATTTACATAAATAAGAGCAATATATACAGGAGGGGAGACGGGAATGAATAAAAAATGGACACTTCATGTTGAAAATTTTGCAAAAATAAAAAGTGCAGATGTAACTATTGCACCGTTGATGTGTTTTGTTGGTGATAATAATAGCGGAAAAAGTTATTTAATGAGTGTATTATGGGGGATTTTAACATTGGGAAAAGATATTTTTCCAAAGAAACCTTCTGAAGCCAGAGTATATAAGCAGTGTGAAGAGTGGTTAAAAGAACATATCAATACAGATACTGAATTATCTGAGGATGGTATGGAACTATATATAAATTGGTTTAATGAATTGCTAAATACTCAAAAAAAATCTTTAGTTAGAAAGATTTTTAATTATGATGTTGACGTTGAGAAATTAAAAATTATTGATTATAAAAGAACTAAACCTATTAAAATTGTCTGGGAAAAATCAGGCTCAAGATATTCTGTAACAAATAATTATATTAAATTTCCAGAAATAGAGTTACCTAATAGAGATGAACTGCTTCGGATGAACGCATATATTTGCTGGAATTTATTAATGGAGGGTATTGCTGCTCCACTGTATACACCAATTGTAAAGGGAAGACGAATTGGAGAACCAATTTATCTTCCAGCTTCAAGAACAGGCTTTATGCTTACATACTCGCAGTTAATTGAAAATTCATTGCAAATAAGTTTCTCGCCAGAATTACATGAAAATACAAGTACCCTTACGCTTCCATACGTAGATTTTTTACAGTTGATAACGAAGTTTGAAATTAATAAAAAGGATAGTAAAAAATATTCGGACATAATTGAATATATTGAAAGAAATATGACAAAAGGAAATTTGTCAGTGAAAAAGGATATGTTACCAGTTATCCAATATCAGCCGGAGGGAAGTGATGAAGAGATTCCATTGTATATTGCCTCGTCTATTGTTTCAGAAATTTCACCATTACTTCTGGTACTGAAATCTGGTATAAATTTTAAAGCAATGATTATTGAGGAACCAGAGGCACATTTGCATCCAGAGTTACAACAAAAAATGGCCAGGTTGATTATTAATATGATGAACCTGGGTATACCGGTATGGATTACTACTCATAGTGATACTATTTTGCAACATATCAATAATATGATGAAGTTAAAAAATCATGTGCGAAGTATTGAGTTGCAACAGGAATATGGATATAAAAAGGAAGATCTTCTTTCCAGAGAAGATGTTCAAATGTATCAGTTTGTCACCGAAAATAATGGAAAAACAAGACTGTTATCATTGGAGGCAACAAAATATGGATTTATTGTTCCGACGTTTAATAATGCTCTTGAAAAAATAATTGGGGAAGTATACGCATTTCAGGAGGACTAATCAATGATTGAAGAACGGATACAGCGTGGAATTGATAATTTTCTAGAAGATAATTTTTTTCTGCCATTTAGTAATTCTTATTGTTTAGAGGAAAAAAGTGAGACAGGGAGAAGTAAATTGCAAGTAGATGTACAAGGGGATAATTTATGTAGTGAGGATTATGACCATAAAGGAAAGTGCAATTTTCTTAAGAAAGAAAGTCCGTTTAAATTAAGAAGAAGTGTTGATCATGTTTTGCTTCAAAAAAAGGAAGATAAATGGATATTGCATCTTATTGAAATGAAAAGTAAGGTTGATAACAAAAAATGGCATGAAATAAAACAAAAAATACGCGCTAGTTATTTTAATGTTTGTGCATTGGAAGGGGTATTGGGAATACATATTGATGAGATTAGGACATATACAACGTATGAGAGTACTGGATTTTGGAATGCCGATAGAAGTGAAGATCCTAAAATAATGGTTGCACCTTTAGGAAAACCAATGCCACCAGCACCAGAGAAAGAATGGGAAAATAATATTATTAGCGTAGATGTTGGAGAAATAATGCAGTTTCCACATGTTGCAATTAAAATGCAGCGAACAAAAGAAGATGACCCTTTAACAGGAAATTTGCATATTTGCTGATTTGAGGTAAGTAATTATATATACTTTGACCTTAAGCAATTTGGTAATATGAATAAAGAAAAGAAACGACTTCCGGTAGGCGTGGAAAATTTTGAACAAATTATAAAAGATGTAGCTGGAGGTATGCAGTTTCTTCTCAATAGCGAAGTTTTGAGTGATTATGACAAGTCGGATTATAAAGCACTTTTGGACAGCAGTCTGAAGTTTGCAGTGCTGACTGGATGTATGCGTATCTCGAAAGAAAGCATTTTTACAGGTCTTAATAACTTTACAATCTTTACAATCGCAGATGTGGATTTTGATGAATATTTTGGCTTCACATATTGGTAGGTAAGGGAGCTTTTAACATATTATGACTGCAACGATAAATACGGAAACCTTGACGCTGCCTGTGAAAGAGCTTTAAAGCAGGCGGAGGAAAGAAAGTACGATGAAGAACTTCGGGAAAATGGTGTGAATGAAATTTTAAAGTATGGGATTGCGTGTTATATGAAACGGTGCAAAGTAAAAGTGCAAAGAGAGGTGGAAAATTATGTCCATAAAAGATGAATTTGCAGGTCTGGATATGGGGAGCTTGCTTGGAGGACCTTTGTCTGCTGCCGCAGACGCCAGCTCACAGCTTACCGATTCCACGGCGAAATTTATTGATAAAGTTGGTTTTAATGAGAAAAGAAAAAAGCATACAGCGGTTTCTTTTTATCAGAAGCGCAGCGCAATGAAGATGACAAAAACTGGGAAGAGATATAGTAGGGGAACATGAATTAATCATGGAAAGAGTCACATGTCACATAGGATTCCCCAGAAAACCAGAATAGGATATATAAAACGCACAATTTTTCTTGACTTAATTCTTTTGTATTGGTAAAATTAACTATTATAAGCCGATATAGAGGAGGATGATTATCATGGCTAAGAAAAGAAATATTATTGTAGGACAGTCCGGAGGTCCCACTTCCGTTATTAATTCCAGTCTGGCAGGTGTATACAAAAATGCCATTGAGCGTGGGTTTGACAAAGTATATGGAATGCTTCACGGTGTACAGGGACTTCTGGATGAACAGTATATTGACCTTTCCACACAGATTCATTCAGAGCTGGATATTGAACTTCTGAAACGGACCCCATCTGCATTTCTCGGGTCCTGCCGCTACAAGCTTCCGGAAATCTATGAGGACAGAGAAATTTATGAAAAACTTTTCGGCATTTTAAATAAGCTGGATATTGACGCGTTTATCTATATCGGCGGAAATGATTCTATGGATACTATAAAAAAATTATCAGATTACGCAATTTTGACAGGTCAGAAGCAGAAGTTCCTCGGCGTTCCAAAAACAATCGATAATGATCTTGCTCTTACAGATCATACTCCGGGATTTGGAAGCGCTGCCAAATATATCGGTGCTTCCACAAAAGAAGTAATCCGTGATGCAGAAGGCCTTACCTATAAAAAGAACATGATCACCATTATGGAGATTATGGGAAGAAATGCAGGGTGGCTCACAGGGGCGACAGCTCTTGCCAAAACAGAAGACTGCGAAGGTCCGGATCTGATTTATCTTCCGGAAGTTCCCTTTGATATTGACCGTTTCCTTACAAAAGTAAAAGAACTTCTGAAGAAAAAATCCTCTGTTGTCATTGCTGTATCAGAAGGGATCAAGCTGGCAGACGGACGTTATGTATGCGAACTTGGAAGTGTGGGAGATTATGTGGATGCCTTCGGACACAAGCAGCTTCAGGGAACTGCCACATATCTTGCGAATTTCCTGGCTGCAGAATGTGGCTGCAAAACACGTGCCGTAGAGCTTTCTACTTTACAGAGAAGCGCTTCCCATATGGCGTCCAGAGTAGATATTGACGAGGCATTTATGGTAGGCGGAGCTGCGGTTAAGGCGGCAGATGAGGGTGATACAGGAAAAATGGTGGTAATTGACCGTGTTTCTGACGATCCTTATATGGCAGCAACCGGAATTTATGATGTGCACCGTATTGCAAATGAGGAAAAACTGGTTCCGAGAAACTGGATGAACCGGGATGCTTCCTATGTGACAAAAGATTTTATTGATTACATCAAACCTTTAATACAGGGAGATTACCAGCCAATTATGGTAAATGGTCTCCCACGGCATCTTGTACTGAACACAAAAAAACGGGGAAAATAGTATTTTAAATAAGTTTTTCCCCTTTTTTGCCAGATATGCCTTGACTAATGGAGGAAAAATCTATAGAATAGACTATGTGCGTATATAACATACAGAAATGTTTAAAGAACAAATAATTAGGAGGAAAATGTAAAATGGCAAAATGGGTTTACATGTTTACAGAAGGTAACGCTAATATGAGAAACCTTCTGGGTGGTAAAGGTGCCAACCTTGCTGAAATGACAAACCTTGGTCTTCCTGTACCTCAGGGCTTCACAATCACAACAGAAGCTTGTACTCAGTACTATGAAGACGGAAGACAGATCAATGATGAGATCATGGCTCAGATCATGGAAGCAATCACCAAAATGGAAGGAGTTACCGGAAAGAAATTCGGTGACAAAGAAAATCCTCTGCTTGTTTCCGTTCGTTCTGGTGCGAGAGCTTCTATGCCAGGTATGATGGATACTATCCTGAACCTTGGTTTAAATGAAGAAGTTGTTGAGGTTCTGGCTGAGAAATCCAACAACGCTCGTTGGGCATGGGACTGCTATAGAAGATTTATCCAGATGTACTCTGATGTAGTTATGGAAGTTGGTAAGAAATACTTTGAAGAGCTTATCGACAAAATGAAAGCAGACAGAGGCGTTACACAGGACGTTGAGCTTACAGCAGACGACCTGAAAGAGCTTGCTAACCAGTTCAAAGCTGAATATAAAGAAAAAATCGGTGCAGATTTCCCGGCTGATCCAAAAGAGCAGTTAATGGGTGCAATCAAAGCCGTATTCCGTTCCTGGGACAACCCAAGAGCAAACGTATACCGTCGTGACAACGATATCCCATATTCCTGGGGTACTGCTGTAAACGTACAGATGATGGCATTCGGTAACATGGGTGATGACTGTGGTACAGGTGTTGCCTTCACACGTGACCCAGCTACAGGTGAGAATGGTCTGTTTGGTGAATTCCTTACAAATGCTCAGGGTGAGGACGTTGTTGCTGGTGTTCGTACACCTATGCACATTTCTGAGATGGAAGAGAAATTCCCGGAAGCATTCGTACAGTTCAAAGAAGTTTGCAATACTCTTGAGAAACACTACAGAGATATGCAGGATATGGAGTTTACTGTAGAGCATGGTAAACTGTATATGCTTCAGACACGTAACGGTAAGAGAACAGCTCAGGCTGCTTTAAAGATCGCTTGTGACCTTGTTGATGAGGGAATGAGAACAGAAGAAGAAGCTGTAGCTATGATCGACCCACGTAACCTTGATACTCTTCTTCACCCACAGTTTGATGCTGCTGCTCTGAAAGCTGCTACACCAATGGGTAAAGGCCTTGGCGCTTCTCCTGGAGCTGCTTGCGGTAAGATCGTATTCACAGCTGATGACGCTGTTGAATGGGCTGAAAGAGGAGAGAAAGTTGTACTTGTACGTCTTGAGACATCTCCGGAAGACATCACAGGTATGAAATCTGCTCAGGGTATCCTGACAGTTCGTGGTGGTATGACATCTCACGCAGCAGTTGTTGCCCGTGGTATGGGTGAGTGCTGTGTATCCGGATGCGGTGATATCGCTATGGACGAAGAAAACAAGAAATTCACACTTGCTGGTAAAGAATTCCACGAAGGAGACTTCATCTCCATCGATGGTACAACCGGTAACATCTACGACGGAATCATCCCGACTGTAGACGCTACAATCGCTGGTGAGTTCGGAAGAATCATGGGATGGGCTGACAAATACAGAACACTCAAGGTTCGTACAAACGCTGATACTCCGGCTGACGCTAAAAAAGCTCGTGAGCTTGGCGCAGAAGGTATCGGTCTTTGCCGTACAGAGCATATGTTCTTCGAGGGCGACAGAATTGACGCTTTCCGTGAGATGATCTGCTCTGAGACAGTAGAAGAGAGAGAAGCAGCTCTTGAGAAGATCCTTCCGGAGCAGCAGGGAGACTTCGAGAAGCTGTATGAGGCTCTGGAAGGCAACCCGGTTACTATCCGTTTCCTGGATCCGCCGCTTCATGAGTTCGTTCCTACTACAGAGGAAGATATTAAGAAACTTGCTGACGCTCAGGGCAAAACTGTTGAGCAGATCAAGACTATCATTGATTCTCTCCATGAGTTCAACCCAATGATGGGTCATCGTGGATGCCGTCTTGCGGTTACTTATCCGGAAATCGCTAAGATGCAGACAAAAGCAGTTATCCGTGCAGCTATCAATGTTAAGAAAGCACACGCTGACTGGAATGTATGCCCAGAGATCATGATTCCGCTTGTAGGCGACATCAAAGAGCTTAAATATGTTAAGAAATTTGTTGTTGAGACAGCAGACGCTGAGATCGCAGCAGCAGGCGTTGATCTGAAATACGAAGTTGGTACAATGATCGAGATCCCGAGAGCAGCTCTTACTGCAGACGAGATCGCTAAAGAGGCTGACTTCTTCTGCTTCGGTACAAACGACCTTACACAGATGACATACGGATTCTCCCGTGATGACGCTGGTAAGTTCCTGGATGCATACTATGACGCTAAGATCTTCGAGAACGATCCATTCGCAAAACTCGACCAGACAGGCGTTGGTAAATTAATGGAAATGGCTATTAAGTTAGGAAAACCGGTTAACCCGAACCTGCACATCGGTATCTGTGGTGAGCACGGCGGTGACCCGACATCTGTAGAATTCTGCCATAAGATTGGTCTGGACTACGTTTCCTGCTCACCATTCCGTGTTCCGATCGCTCGTCTTGCAGCAGCACAGGCAGCTATCAACGAAAAATAATAATAAATAAAATCATGTAAAAACATGATATGTGTCCAAACGTAAAGAGTGACCTTGGAAGTCTGAAGAAATTCAGCTTTCAAGGTCATTTTTGTTATACTTATACATCAAATTTCAATATTCAATAAACAGACTTCCGGTCCTGTGCAGGTGACATTCCGTAAGCAGCTTTAAATTCCCTGCTGAAATGTGAAGCTGTTGTAAAGCCTGTAAGTGACGCGATTTCCTGAATAGCATAATCTGTAGTTTCCAGATATAATTTTGCGCGTTCCAGCCGCAGGTATTTAATATATTTTAAAGGAGGCATACCCATTCGGTTTTTAAAGTAGCGAATAAAGGCAGTGGGGTGCATATAGACGACTTTTGCAAGTTGCTCTATGGTGAGGGAGTCTGCAAGATGTTCGTCAATATATTTCAGGATAACAGATTTCTTGGAATGAAGTGGAGCATTTTCGAGGGTGGAGGGGATTTTTTCCGGGCTGCAGGCAAAAAGCAGAGCGCAAATCTGGAAAAGAGATGCCTGCTGCAAAAGGGAAAGTTCCACTGCGTTGGCTCTTTCTGTAGCAAAAAGCTGGTCAAAATATCCAGTTAGCTTTGTAAACATGTCATCTGAGGAAAAATCCCATACAGTAATATCTGTAAACTGAGAAAAAAGGTCAGTTCCTTCAGAATACGCGGTAAAATGCAGCCAGTATTTTTCAAGGTGACAGGATTCTGTTAAAGAAAAGGAATGGGTAATTCCTTTGGGTATGAGCATTAGCTGCCGTTCTTTCAGAAAATGAGTGTGGCCTTTGGCGGTAATTCTGGCTTCTCCTGAAACAGGAAAATATAATTTATGATAAGAAGATGTTACGTGGGTGGCAGCCCAGGAAGAAGGACAGGAAATAAAACTTCCGCCATACTGTTTTATCTTTAAGTTTGCAATATATTCAGATACCATTTGAAAATTTCTCCTGTATTTTCTGATGAATTTCTATTTCGGATTTTACATAGATTTTTTTGTTTCTATTTTAACATAGAGACAGGTACAGTACAATTTAAAATATGCTAATAATAGCAAAATACATGCTAATTTTATGACTTGCTAAATATACGAAAAAACGTATACTGAAATTGTAAAATGTCGAAAAAAAAATTTACAAAGCAACAATTTCAGGAGGGATAGAACATTGAAAAATACAATCAGTCCAAGACAGGTACATCTGGATTTTCACACTTCACCGTTGATTAAAGGAATTGGTTCCAGATTTTCAAAAGAAAACTTCCAGGCTGCATTAAAAGAAGGAAATCTTTCCAGTATTACTGTTTTTGCAAAATGCCACCACGGTGTATGTTATTATCCTACAAAAGTCGGCACAATGCATCCGCATTTAGATTTCGATCTTTTGGGAGAGATGATTAAAGCTGCGCATGAAATCGATGTACGTATTCCAGTGTATATTACGGCAGGCTGGTCTGCCCTGGATGCAGAGCAGCATCCGGAGTGGTGGATGAGAAATCAGGACGGAACGCCAATGCTTACAAATTTTGATCTGAATGCAGAGCCGAATTCTCCAAAGCCAAATTGCTCCTGGATTGATTTATGCTTAAATGATGGAAGCTATGCGCAGCATATTTATGAGATTACAAGAGAAGTGTGTGACAGGTATGAGGAACTGGACGGTCTTTTTTATGATATATGCTTTATGACGGAAGCCTGTTATTGTGATGAATGTAAGGCTGGTATGAGAAAGATGGGGCTTGACCCGGAAAAAGAAGAAGACGCAAAATATTATTATACAGTAAAGCATCAGGATTTCATGAGAAAATGCGGAGAAATCCTCCACGAAAAGCACCCGGATGCTACGATTTTCTTTAACAGTGGCGGTGCAGATCCGAATCGTCCGGAATACCATGAGGGCTCGACTCATTTTGAACTGGAAGATCTTCCTACCTCCTGGGGCGGATATGATAAGATGCCTTTCCGCGCGAAATTCTTTGGAAAAACAGGAAAAGGCTATCTGGGAATGACTGGAAAATTTCATACAGACTGGGGAGAGTTTGGCGGATTTAAGTTAAAAGAAGCGCTAAAATATGAAGTGGCTTCCATGATGACGTATGGTGCAGGCTGTTCCATTGGGGATCATCTTCATCCGGATGGAGAAATGGATATGGAAACTTATAAAAATATAGGCTATGCGTATCGTTATGCAGAACAGATTGAGCCGTACTGTCTGCACGGCAGCTCCACTGCAAAACTGGGGATTTATCTTTCGAAGGATGAAATAAGCAATGAGGGAACCGCCAAAATGCTTTTGGAAGATCAGGTAGATTTTGATATTGTATATGGAGATAATTTTGAAGAATTTGATACAATCATTTTTCCGGACTGTGCAGTTTTAGAAGAAGATGCAGTGAAAAAATTGGAAGCCTTTATCCAAAACGGCGGTAAAATCCTGGTAACAGGAGAAAGTCTCGTGAAAGACGGGAAATTCCAGCTTGATTTGGGACTGGAGTATCAGGGAGATTATGGATATGACAAGGATTATCTCGTCGTAGGAGAATCTCTGGCAGAACATATGGTAACTTCTCCATTCCTGGCATACAGTCCGGCTGCAAAGGTAGAAGTAAAAACGGGAGAAGTTCTGGCAAATGTAATGCTTCCATATTTTGAACGGACATACGGAGCTTACTGTGGTCATAAGAACACGCCTTATAATAGAGAAGATTTTAAGCATGCGGCAGCTGTTAAAAATGGAAATATTGTATACCTGGCTCATAAGTTGGGCTGGATTTATAAAAAATTCGGTTCTGCGTATCACAGACAGTATTTCCTGAACGCACTGTACCAGATTTATAAAGTGGCAGCATTCCAGGTAGAAATGCCGTCTGCAGGGCGTGCAGCAATGAAATTCCAGGAAGAAGAAAACAGATTATGTTTGAATCTTCTATATGCTTCGCCTGTCAGCCGCGGAGCTGTGGAAGTAATCGAGGCATAGTTCCTTTATACAATATTTCCTGTTGCGTATATACTGAGAAAAAAATCAGTCGTGTTTATCTTGGCGTTGGGAAAGAGGAACTTCCATTTATACAGAGAAATGGAGAAGTTCGATTTACGGTGCCTTATCTGCACTGTCACCAGACAGTGATTCTGGATATTGAATAGAAATAACTGACGAAAAGAGTCTGTTTACCAAATACTGGTATGCAGGCTCTTTTTTGTTCTATTCTGCCTGTTCTTTGCATACACTATATAGGTAGCACCGTAAGCTGTCTGGTATTTTGATACTGTGGAGGTATCTTATGAAGTACAGATTTTTCCATAGTGTTCTGATTCTTTTACTGCTGGTATTTTTTACCGCGACAATGGAACATGGAATCCGAGAGAGAAGTAAGGCATCTCTTCTCAGTGAATCGGTATGTGAAGAGATGAATTTCCGGGAGCAATATATGCCGAAAAAGGTGTTTCGAGAAATTGCAAGGGAAGAGAATATGTGGGAAGTATTTACGGTAACAATGCTGAAAGAGAGGTTTTATCCTGGTCAATCTGACGGAGAGAGCGAGGTGTATAAAAAATACAAAAAAGAAGAGTTTTATAAGCTTTGCAACATATATGAGACCATATGGGGGGATGTAAAATGCTTTCCCCTGCCTGAAAATAGAGAGAGCTTTCACAAGCAGTTTTTTTATGAGAATACATTTGGGGAGGAGAGGACATATGGAGGGGAAAGGATACATGAAGGGACGGATATTTTTGGAAAGAAAAATCTTGCCGGGTATTATCCGGTCATTTCCATGACGGAGGGAACTGTGGAAAATATAGGGTGGCTGCCTCTTGGCGGGTATCGAATCGGGATACGTGCTCCACGGGGTGCTTATTTTTATTATGCTCATTTGTCGGAATATGGACGGGAATTTTCTCAAGGAGACAAGGTAAAGGCAGGGGAGATTCTTGGATATATGGGGAACAGCGGATATGGAGAAGTCGGAACAACAGGGAAATTCCCTGTGCACCTTCATCTTGGGATTTATATCAAAACTCCTCATTATAAAGAGCTTAGTGTAAATCCCTATTGGATTTTAAAAACGCATGAGAAAAATATAAGAAAGTATACATATTAGCGAGAAATTTTTCGGATTTTGTGTTATAATCAAAAAAATGTATGGAAATATAAGGAGCGTTGAGTATGGAAATACAGTTATGGAGAAGCATTTTATGCCCCTATGAATTGGCAGTAAAAGAATTAACCGTTAAATTTGAACATATTATTAACGAACACAAGCAAAACGACTTGTATTCTCCTATTGAGCAGGTAAGCGGAAGAGTAAAAAGTGTAAGCAGTATTCTGGAAAAAATGCAGAGAAAGCATATTCCGATGGAACGTATGGAAGAGGAAGTAGAGGATATTGCAGGAATTCGTATTATCTGTCAGTTTGAGGAAGATATTGAGACTGTAGCTTCTATGATTCAGAAAAGAAGTGATATGGAAATAAAAAGTGAAAAGAACTATCTGAAGCATATGAAGCAAAGCGGGTACAGAAGCTATCATTTGATTATTTATTATACGGTAGAGACAATCGAAGGGCCGAAGCGCCTTCAGGCAGAAATTCAGATTCGGACAATGGCCATGAATTTCTGGGCAACGATTGAGCATTCTTTACAGTATAAATATAAAGGCGATATGCCGCCGCATGTGACGGAGCGCTTAAGTAAAGCGGCAGATGCCATTATCTCTCTAGACAGAGAAATGTCTTCTGTTCGAAATGAAATTATGGACGCCCAGAATTCTTCTCAGATGCAGTCGAATCTTGTGAAGGATATTCTAAACAATATAGAAAATCTTTACAAAGTATCAAATAAAAGGGAAGTAATGAAAATTCAAGATGAATTTCTGCGCGTATTCCGCACAAAAGATCTGCAGCAGCTGGAGCGTTTCCATAGGCAGCTTGACATTATTGCGGAAGGCTACAGAGCGCAGGCAGTTTACCACAATGCTTAACAGAGGTGTTATATGCTGAATAAAAAAAAGGCAGTACTTTTTGATTTAGATGGAACACTGGTGGACTCCATGTGGGTATGGTCACAAATTGACATAGACTATCTTGGCTCGTACGGCCTTGCTGTTCCAAAAAATCTGCAGAGAATTGTAGAGGGAATGGGTTTTACAGAAGTAGCCGTGTATTTTAAGGAACGGTTTTCCATTCCGGATACAATAGAAGAAATTAAAAAAACATGGCAGGAGATGGCAATGGATAAATATTGCCATTCAGTCCCTTTAAAACCAGGAGTAAAACAGTTTTTGCCATTTTTAAAGGAAAAAGGAATTCGTATGGCTGTTGCTTCCAGTAATGATATCGCGCTGATAGAGGCCTGTCTGAAAGCAAACGGTATTCGGGAATATTTTGATGCAGTAATCACTGCATGTGAAGTGAAAAAAGGGAAACCGGCTCCGGATGTTTATCTGGAGGCTGCCAGACGTCTCCACGCATGTCCGGAAGAATGCCTTGTGTTTGAAGATATTGTTCCGGGTATTCAGGCCGGAAAAAATGCGGGAATGAAAGTGTGTGCTATTCATGATACATATAGCATTCCACAGGAAAAAGAAAAACGACAGACAGCCGATTATTATATTACCTCTTATGAGCAGGTAATAGACGGTACATATGAGGAATAAATTATGCGGAAATTTTTACCTGTAACAGAAAAAGAGATGAAGGAACGGGGCTGGGAAGAGGTTGATTTTGTATATGTCACAGGAGACGCTTATGTAGACCATGCTTCTTTTGGTTCTGCAATTATCAGCCGCCTTTTGGAGCGGTACGGATATAAAGTGGGAATGATTCCCCAGCCGGACTGGAGAAAAAAAGAGAGCATTCAGGTGTTTGGACGTCCACGTCTTGGCTTTTTGGTAAGTGCCGGAAATATGGACTCTATGGTAAACCATTATACAGTGTCAAAAAAACACAGGCAGAAGGACTCCTACTCCCCGGGAGGAGAGATGGGGCTTCGTCCGGACAGAGCCGTAATGGTTTACAGTAACCTGATCCGCCAGAGTTATAAAGATACACCGATTATTCTTGGAGGGATCGAGGCAAGCCTTCGTCGGCTTTCTCATTATGATTACTGGGATGATAAGGTGAGAAGAAGTGTTATTATGGACAGTGGGGCAGATTTGATTTCTTATGGGATGGGTGAGCATTCGATTATAGAAATTGCGGAAGCTTTAAACAGCGGAATTCCGGTTAAGGAAATTACGTATATTCCGGGAACTGTGTTTAAGGCAAAGGATTTGTCCTGTGTATACGAGCCTCTCCTTCTTCCTGATTTTCAGGAGGTTTCAGAGAATAAGCAGAAGTATGCAGAGAGCTTTGCCATTCAGTATAAAAATACAGATCCTTTTACAGCGCAGGTTATGGCAGAATCATATGGTACAAAGGGATATGTGATACAAAATCCGCCGGCAAAGCCACTGACTCAGGAAGAAATGGACGATATTTATGATCTGCCTTATACAGGAACCTATCATCCTATGTATGAGGCGAAAGGCGGAATACCGGCACTTGAGGAAGTGAAGTTTAGTCTGACAAGCAACAGAGGGTGTTTTGGCGGCTGCAGTTTTTGTGCCCTTACTTTTCATCAGGGGCGTATTCTTCAGACAAGAAGTCATGCTTCTCTTATAAAAGAGGCGGAAAATATGACGAAGGATAAAGATTTCAAGGGATACATCCATGATGTAGGTGGTCCGACTGCTGACTTTCGCCTTCCCTCTTGCAAAAAACAGCTTACAAAGGGAGTGTGCAGAGACAGGCAGTGTCTTTTTCCGACACCATGTAAAAATCTTACGATAGATCATAAAGACTACGTGGAGCTTTTAAGAAAGCTGAGGGCAGTTCCGGGAGTGAAAAAGGTATTTATCCGTTCCGGTGTGCGTTTTGATTACGTTGTCGCAGATAAAGATAAAACGTTTTTACATGAGCTTGTGAAGAACCATGTAAGCGGGCAGCTCCGCGTTGCCCCGGAGCATGTGTCGGATGAGGTTTTGAAGTTTATGGGAAAACCTCCTCATAGCGTATACCAGGAATTTTTAAAACAGTATGAAAAGGCAAATGCCGAAACAGGAAAGAAGCAATATGCAGTTCCCTACTTTATGTCTTCCCATCCGGGCTGTACATTAAAGGAGGCTGTGCGCCTTGCAGAGTATGTACGGGATCTTGGCTTTACACCGGAGCAGGTGCAGGATTTTTATCCTACTCCGTCTACCTTATCCACCTGTATGTACTATACAGGTATTCACCCTCTTACCGGTGAAAAGGTATATGTACCGAAAAATCCTCATGAAAAAGCGATTCAGAGAGCATTGATGCAGTACAAAAACCCGGCAAACCGCGATCTTGTTCTGGAAGGTTTAAAAAAAGCAGGGCGTATGGATTTGGTGGGGTACGACAGAAAATGTCTGATTCGGCCGGAAAAGAAGCAGGGAGACACCTCTTTTAAAGGAACAGCGGAAAAAGGAAGGAACGTACGGAAAAAGAAAACGATTCGGAACATACACAATAAGAAGAAAAAAGTCTGAGGAGTTTTATATGAGTACAGAAAAAAAGAAAAAAACAAAAATTAAAAAAGGAGATTTTGGTTATTTTAAAGCAGAAAAAAAGAAACGGTTTCTTTATACGTTAATTATGCTTGGAGTTCCTATTTTTATTTTTGTAACAGCGTGGCTTTATTTTGATACGAGGATGACGATATGGACTGTAATCGCAACCGTAGGCTGTCTGCCAGGCTGTAAGTCGTTAGTTGGTCTGATCATGATTCTGATGCGCCGCCCTATGGATCCAAAGCTTTATGAAGAGATTCGGGCACATCAGGGTGAACTTGTGATGGCGTATGAAAATTATATGACTTTTTATGAAAAAAGCGCGTATATCGATGCTGTAGCGGTATGTGGAAACACAGTAGTGGCATACAGCAGCGACCCCAAAATTGATACAGAATTTATGGCGCAGGAGTGTCAGAAGATAGTCCGAAAAAATGGATATAAAGTGGATGTGAAGGTCTTAAAGGAGCTCCGTTCATTCCTTGACCGTCTGGATTCCATGAATGCCCGCAGAGAAAGCTTGGAAGAAGGAATTAAATTTGAACCGGATGAGAGGTATCCGGAACTTTCAAGAAATGAGCTTATCTGTCATACCATTCTGGCCCTCTGCTTGTAGGAGTAGAAAATGAAACAGTTTATAATCGGAGAAAATGAGGCGGGACAACGTTTTGATAAATATCTCGCCAAGCTTTTAAAGGAAGCACCAAAAAGTTTTTTCTATAAAATGATGCGAAAAAAGAATATCGTTTTAAATGGAAAAAAGGCAACCGGGAATGAGAAACTGAAATCCGGAGATGAAGTGCGCCTCTACTTAAGTGATGAGACATTTGAAAATTTTGCAGGAGATGTGAGTGTTTCCAGGGCGGTTTGTAAGCTTTCTGTGATTTATGAGGATAACGATATTCTTCTTATTAACAAGCCTGCAGGGATGCTTTCTCAGCCGGACAAAACAGGGAAACCTTCACTTGTGGAATATGTGATTGGTTATCTTCTTGAAAAAGGAGAGATTACAGAAAGAGATCTTTCTACGTTTAAGCCGTCTGTCTGTAACCGCCTTGACAGAAATACAAGCGGGATTGTGGCAGCGGGAAAAAGTCTTCGTGGGCTTCAGATGCTTTCTGCACTTTTTCATGAAAGAACTATGAGTAAATATTATCTTTGCATTGTAGAAGGCGTAATTGCGAAAGAAAATCATATCAAAGGGTATTTGCATAAAGACGAAAAATGTAATAAGGTAGTGGTATCAAAAGAGAGAGGAAAAGACAGCCTTCCTATAGAGACGAGGTATCAGCCGCTTGGAAATAATGGAACGCTTACTCTTTTAAAAGTGGAACTGCTCACCGGGCGCAGTCATCAGATCCGGGCACATCTCGCTTCTGTGGGACATGCTATTATTGGCGATCATAAATATGGAAGCAGAGGGAAAAACCAGATGTACGGGGAGAAATATCATCTGGAACATCAGCTTCTCCACGGATATAAGCTGGAGCTTCCAGAGATGCCGGAGGATTTCAGTAAGCTTTCCAAGAGGGTATTTTTGGCTCCTGTGCCGGAACTTTTTCTGCAGGTTTTAAAAAAAGAACATTTAGAGGAGTATTATTATGAAGAAATGGAATGAATTCTGGGACTATGTAAAAATGATAGTCATTGTAGTAGTAGCTGTGCTTGTGGTAAATAATGTAGTATTAATTAATGCCAAGATTCCTTCTCCGTCTATGGAAAACACGGTTATGACAGGAGATAGGCTATTTGGTTTTCGTCTTGCATATGGACTTAACATAGATTTATTTGGAAATAAAATTTCAAAGAAATTTAAAGAGCCAGAGCGCTACGACATTGTCATTTTCCATTATCCGGATGATGAAAATCAGCTTTTTATCAAAAGATTGATTGGTCTTCCTGGAGATAAGGTAGAAATCCGTGACGGAAAGGTTTACTTAAATGATTCAAAAACTCCTATTGAAGAGGATTACCTTCCGGAGCCTCCGGTAGGTGATTTCGGTCCGTATTACGTTCCGGAAAACTGTTATTTTATGATGGGAGACAACCGTAATAATTCCAAAGATTCCAGGTTATGGAAAAACACATATGTGCGTTTTGATCAGATTGTAGGGAAAGCGGTTCTTCGTTATTATCCGTCAATCAAGCTGTTGAAATAGGGAGAGTTTTATGGCGACATGGAATAGCAGAGGCCTCCGGGGTTCTACCCTGGAGGAACTGGTAAACCGTACAAATGAAATGTACCGGGAAAAAGGGCTTGCCCTGATCCAGAAGATTCCGACCCCGATCACTCCTGTACGTATGGATAAGGAGCACCGTCATATTACTCTGGCGTATTTTGAACAGAGAAGTACTGTAGACTATATAGGTGCAGTGCAGGGGATTCCGGTGTGCTTCGATGCAAAAGAATGCGGCGCGGACTCTTTTCCTCTTGCCAATATTCACCCTCATCAGGTAGAATTTATGAAAGAGTTTGAGGAACAGAGTGGCGTGGCATTCTTTCTTATTTTTTACAGTCATGTAAATTTATTTTATTACCTTCCCTTAAAACAACTGCTTTTTTTCTGGCAGAGAATGGAGGAAGGGGGACGGAAAAGCTTCCGAAGAGAGGAGCTGGAAGACTGCTTTTATCTTCCAAAAAAAAGTGGCTTTCTTGTGCCCTATCTTGACGGACTTGCGAAAGATCTGGAAATCAGAGATGCATAATATAGTTAATGCAGGAGGCGCATTATGAAGAAACAGATGATACCCTGTCTTTATCTTCAATATGAAAAGGCAGTAACAGGATTTGGGCAGAGAAATTTACTTGGGGATGGAGATGTAGAGGCGCTTGGAAGATTTTATAGAGATGGAGGTGCAGACGGGCTTCTCATTTTCGACTTTTCATCAAAAGAGCAGGAGCATGAGCGCGCCATCAAAAAAATCGGATCCATATGCAGAACAGCAGAAATCCCTGTTATGACGGCTGGGAACATCAAATGTATGGACGATATAAAAAAGTTGATTTACGCAGGGTGTGAAAAGGTGGTTTTAAATTTTTCCAAGAAAAGCAATATTCTTCTCCTGGAGGAAGCTTCCCGGCGTTTTGGAAAAGAAAAAATGGTAATCAGCATTTCTTCTTTTCATGAATTTGCAGATAACCAGAAACTGATTGAGCAATGTTCTGATGGGATACTCGCTCTCGATTCTCTTCAGGACGAAGTTGCGGCTGTATCACAGATTCCTGTTTTACTTCATACAGACGAGGGAAAAGAGGAGGAGCTGATTGCTCTGCTGAAAGGAAAATATGTATCCGGATTAAGCGGTGCGTATATCAGCAACTTAGATACAAAAATACACAAGTTTAAAGAACGGTGCAGAGAAGAGAATATTTCCGTAAACAGAGAATTCGAAAAAGGTGACAGTTCCAGGCGAAATGGAAAAATTGTTTCGGAAAGTTTTCCCGAAAGTTCCTTTTCTGTTTTGCAAGATGTGTATAAATTGATTCTTGATAGAAAAGAAAATCCCCAGGAGGGTTCTTATATTAATTATCTTTTTGATAAAGGAACGGATAAAATCCTGAAAAAAATCGGAGAAGAATGTACGGATATTGTCATTGCGGCAAAAAATGAGGATAAAGAAGAAATTGCCTGTGAAATATCCGATTTACTTTATCATATTATGGTTTTGATGGCAGAAAAAGGAATCTTCTGGGAAGATATCACGCAAGAATTAACAGGAAAATGAAATTTTGATTGCGCTTTTTTTTAAAGCGTGCTATACTAAAATAAACTGAATAAGAAAACAACAGGTGCTGAAGAAAAATATTATATTTTTGCTTTGGATAATAGGGAAACAGGTGTAAATCCTGTACGATCTCGTCACTGTAATTAGGGAGCACAAGCCTTAATGCCACTGGGAAACCGGGAAGGCGGTTTTGTGTGAAGAACTATAAGTCAGGAGACCTGCCTGGTGTTGGTACAGGAACAGAAGTTCCAAAATCACGAGTAATTGGTTGTGCCGCTTTCATAAGCTGATATTTTAATCCTTTTGCCCGACGCAGAAGGATTTTTTTGCTTTGTGAGACATATTTTGTTTTGTATGTTTCTGTACCTGGATTTGCTGATGAAAAAAATATATATACTACATCAGAGAATGAATGTCGATGAGGAGGACGAAACATGAAAAACAAAATGGTAAAAGCATTTGTACTGGCACTTACAATGTCTACAATTATGATGACAGGTTCTGTTGCAACATTTGCAGAGGAAACTACAGCTACAGAAGAGGCAGCAGAAGGTGAAACTGCAGATGCAGATAAAGAGGCTGCGGATAAAGTTGCCGCTTTAATTGATGGGATTTATGTACAGGAAAGAACAGAGACAACAGATGAGGATTGTAAAGCGGCAAAAGAGGCATGGGATGCGCTTACAGATGAACAGAAAGCTCTTGTAGAAGGAGAAGAAGCAAGCCCGGATTATTTTGGACTCGACACAGGTGATGCGTCTAAAGACGATGCAAGAAATGCAGATGAAATTGGAGAAAATGAACTTCTTGTGGTAAGCTTTGGTACTTCTTACAATGACAGCCGTGTAGCGGATATTAAAGGTATTGAAGATGCACTTCAGGAAGCATATCCGGACTGGTCCGTAAGAAGAGCATTTACTGCACAGATTATTATTAATCACGTACAGGCAAGAGACGGAGAAGTGATCGACAATATGCAGCAGGCTCTTGACCGTGCAGTGGAAAACGGTGTGAAAAATCTTGTAGTGCAGCCGACTCATTTAATGCATGGAGCTGAGTACGATGAAATGATGGAAGTTCTGGATTCCTATAATGATAAATTTGAGAGCATTTCCGTGGCAGAGCCAATGCTTGGTGAAGTAGGGGATGACGCTTCTATTATTAATGAGGATAAGGCTGCTGTGGCAGAAGCAATTGCAAATGCGGCAGTAAAAGATGCAGGATATGAAACAATGGATGCTGCAGCAGAGGATGGTACAGCCTTTGTATTTATGGGACATGGAACTTCTCATACTGCAAAAGTAACTTATAGTCAGATGCAGACACAGATGAATGAGCTTGGATATAAAAATGCATTTATAGGTACAGTAGAAGGTGAGCCGGAAGAAACTTCCTGTGATGCAGTGATCGAAGCAGTAAAAGAAGCAGGATACAAAAAAGTAGTCCTTCGTCCTCTCATGGTAGTTGCAGGTGATCATGCAAATAATGACATGGCAGGAGCAGAAGAGGATTCCTGGAAGAGTATGTTTGAAGCATCCGGGGCATTTGAAAATGTAGATACACAGATTACAGGTCTTGGAAGCCTTCCGGAAGTACAGCAGCTCTTCGTAGAACATACAAAAACAGCAATGGAGAAATAAAACAATGAAAAAGAAACAACTGGCAATATTTACTATGGCAGCACTGCTTATGGCAGTGCCTGCCAATGTTTCTGTTTTTGGAGCAGAAAATACAAAAGAGGAAAGTACTGAAAGTACAGTTTTAGAAGATGGTGTTTACAGTGCAGTTTTTGACACAGACAGTGGAATGTTCCATGTAAATGAGTCGTTGGATGGACGTGGCACTTTAACAGTAAAAGATGGAAAAATGACAATTCACGTCAGTCTTGCATCAAAGGGGATTCTCAATCTGTTCCCGGGAAAAGCAGAAGATGCAAAAAAAGAAGGCGCAGAGCTTTTAGAACCGACAACAGATAAGGTGACCTATAAGGATGGTTATGAGGAAGAGGTTTATGGATTTGACATTCCGGTTCCGGCTCTTGATGAGGAGTTTGATGTTGCGCTTATCGGAAAAAAGGGAAAATGGTACGATCATAAGGTAAGTGTATCTGATCCGAAAAAAGAAGAGGAAACATCTTCAGAAGGGACTGGAAAAACCGCGGAGGATTTGGGACTTGAAGATGGAAATTATACCGTTTCTGTGGCTTTAGAGGGCGGATCCGGACGTGCAACTGTGGAAGAGACAGCAGAGCTGGAAATCAAAGAGGGTGTTTCTACAGCAACGATTGTATGGAGCAGTCCAAACTATGATTACATGTTGGTGGAAGATAAAAAATATACACCGGTCAATAAAGAAGGGAATTCTGCATTTGCAATTCCTGTAAAATGTTTTGATGAAAAATTGCCGGTAACGGCGGACACCGTAGCTATGGGAACGCCTCATGAAATTGAATATACACTGCAGTTTGATTCTGAAACAATTGAAAAGGCGAAATGATGAAAAAAACAGTAAGGTACTCTCTTCTGTTTACAGTAATGCTTCTTTTTGTCTGTACTTTTTCTGTACAGGCAAAGGAAGCTGTTTCTGTTTCTGGTCTGGAATATGAAAGAAGCATGGAACTTTCGTATGCAGAAGAATTTTCAGTGGATTATTATAAAGGTGGATACACCTTGATTACAATTGGGGACAACGACAGATTTCTTGTGGTTCCGGAGGGAAAAGAAGCGCCGGAAAATATGGAATCAGGGATTAAGGTTTTAAAACAGCCGTTAAAAAATATATATCTTGTGGCAACCTCTGCTATGGATTTTTTTGTATCTCTTGATGGGCTTGAAAGCATACGCCTTTCCGGTACGAATGAAAATGGATGGTATATAGACGAGGCAAAAAAGGCGCTGCAAGATGGCAGTATTCTTTTTGCCGGAAAATACAGTGCGCCGGATTATGAACTGATTCTTGGAGAAAAGTGCAGTCTTGCCGTGGAATCTACCATGATTTATCATACTCCGGAGGCAAAAGAGAAACTGGAGCAGTTTAAAATTCCTGTTCTTGTGGAGCGTTCCAGTTATGAATCGCATCCTCTTGGACGTACAGAATGGATTAAGCTTTATGGGGTACTTCTGGGAAAGGAAGAAGATGCGGAAAAACTTTTTAAAGAGCAGGAAGAACGAATGAAAACAGTTCTTTCAGAAAAAAACACAGGAAAAACAGTGGCATTTTTCTATATTACCACAAATGGTCTGGCAAATGTACGAAAATCAAATGATTACGTTTCTAAAATGATTGAGCTTGCAGGAGGCAAATACATTTTTGAAAATCTGGGAGAAAACGACAATGCGCTGTCTACTGTCAATATGCAGATGGAAGAGTTTTACGCAAAGGCGAAAGATGCAGATTATATTATTTATAACAGTGCCATTGACGGAGAACTTCAGACAATGGAGCAGCTTCTTGAAAAAAGTAACCTTTTAAAAGATTTTAAGGCAGTAAAAAATGGAAATGTATGGTGTACAGGCAAAAATCTCTTTCAGGAATCTACAGGACTTGGCGTTATGATAGAGGATATTCATAAGATGCTGAACAGTGAGGGAAATTCTCTTACAGAGCTTACTTACATGCACCGTTTAAAATAAAAGGGGAAAGGGAACAAACAGGAAATGACACAGAAAACAGGGAAAAGCAGATATTGGCTTTCTTTTACAGGATTATTTCTTCTCTTGATGATTTTTACAGTGTGGAACATCAATTCTGGAACAATAGAATTATCACTAAAAGAAATTGCCGGTATTATTTTTCAAAGACAAGGAGAAGAGACTGCTTTTAATATTATCTGGGAAATCCGGCTGCCGCGTATTATTGCCTGCGTTGTTTTGGGGGGCGCTCTCTCTGTATCAGGTTTTCTTCTGCAGACATTTTTTGCAAATCCTATTGCAGGACCTTTTGAACTTGGCATTTCTTCAGGGGCAAAGCTTGTAGTTGCTCTCCTAATGATTTCGTTTCTTCAGAAATCCCAAACTGTGGGGAGCGGAACCATGATACTTGCTGCGTTTATTGGTTCCATGATTTCTATGGCATTTGTACTTTTGATTGCAAGAAAAGTGAGAAATATGTCCATGCTGATTGTGAGCGGAGTAATGATAGGGTATATTTGTTCAGCGATAACAGATTTTCTTGTGACTTTTGCAGATGATTCCAATATTGTGAATCTTCATAACTGGTCGCTTGGAAGTTTTTCCGGAATTTCCTGGGAAAATGTACAGGTAATGTCAGTTACAGTACTGGTTTCTATGATAATTACTTTTTTTCTGTCAAAGCCGATCAGTGCCTACCAGTTAGGGGAAGGTTATGCACAAAGTATGGGAGTGAATATAAAAGTATTTCGTGTTACACTTATCCTGCTTTCCAGTGTACTATCCGCTTGTGTTACTGCCTTTGCCGGGCCGATTTCTTTTCTTGGTGTCGCTGCTCCACATCTTGTAAAAAGTCTTTTGAAAACATCAAAGCCAATTCTTGTAATACCGGGCTGTTTTCTGGGTGGGGCAGCATTCTGCCTGTTCTGCGATTTGATTGCCCGTACTGTATTTGCTCCCTCAGAGCTTAGTATCAGTTCGGTGACTGCCATATTTGGAGCGCCGGTTGTGATATACATTATGATACGGAAAAAGCAGAAAATTTAGAAGGACGTACAATTATGGAATCGTATTTTTTTCAGACAGAGAAGCTTTCAGTGGGATATGACGGAAAGCCTTTGATAAAAGAAATAGAAATAAAATTAAACAGGGGTCAGATTCTTACATTAATTGGGCCAAATGGAGCGGGAAAATCCACTATTTTAAAAAGTATTACAAGACAGCTTAAAACAGTCGGGGGAACGGTTTATCTTGAGCAAAAAGAAATGCAGAAAATGTCAGATAGAGCTATTTCCAAAAAGCTTTCTATTGTTATGACAGAGCGAATGAATACAGAACTTCTGACATGTGAAGATATAGTTTCTACAGGAAGATACCCTTACACCGGTACGCTTGGGATTCTGTCAGAAGAAGACAGGCGAAAAGTGACAGAAGCAATGGAGATAGTGCATGCTCTTGAGCTTCGTGACAGAGATTTTTCCGCTATCAGTGACGGACAGAGACAAAGGATCCTTCTTGCAAGGGCAATCTGTCAGGAGCCGGAGATGATTATTCTGGACGAGCCGACTTCTTTTCTTGATATTCGCCATAAGCTGGAGCTTCTCACCATTTTAAAAGAAATGGTATGTAAAAAGAATGTGGCAGTGATTATGTCTCTTCATGAAATCGATCTGGCACAGAAGGTGTCAGATATCGTTATGTGTGTGAAGGGAGAATATATTGAAAAATACGGAGCTCCTGAAGAAATTTTTACTTCTTCCTATATCTGCAGTCTTTATGGAATGACAAAAGGAAGTTATAATGCAGAGTTTGGATGTCTGGAAATGGAAGCCCCGAAGGGAAAACCGGAAATTTTTGTGATCGGTGGAAACGGGAGTGGTATTCCTGTTTATCGAAAACTGCAGAGACAGGGAATTCCCTTTGCTGTGGGTGTACTTCATAAGAATGATAAAGATTACGAAGTTGCAAAAGCGCTTGCTTCAGAAATTATATGGGAACACCCTTTTGAACCCATATCAGACGAAACGTTAAAAAAAGCGCTTGATATTATGAAACAGTGTAAAAAAGTAATCTGTCCTCTTTCTGATTTTGGAACGGTGAATATAAAAAATAAGGTGCTGTTGGAAACAGCAGAAAAAATGAAAATCCTCGAAAAAAAGGCTCTATGTCAAGTTTTGGGGTGGGATTCTTAGGAATCTCGCCCCGTTACTGTG
>OBYG01000605.1_pt1 | contig 27733 bp, 39 predicted proteins | sample 1538201 | NCBI WGS metagenome assembly OBYG01 (sample SAMEA2580177, study PRJEB22360) | human gut metagenome | biome: human gut; feature: human-associated habitat; material: faeces | place: Denmark | collected 2008/2010 | reverse complement strand
TCCCTTTCCTCGTAAAGGTACGATAGGCAATCAGATCACCGTCAGCGTCCAGAAGTCCCATCTCTGAAATTTCTTTTCCTGCCAATTCCCCTTTTTCCAAAGTGGCTTTATACCTGCAGGTGGTCTTCTCTTCATTCACATAACTGTAACCCTCTATCTCTTTTTCCAGGAGTTTATTATAAAGTCCTACCTCCTTTCCAGTGGTCGCCTTGGGAACCCCCTGATCATCCACGCCGCCGTCTCCCCATACCATCTTAGCGATTTTGGGGAGACTGCCATCTCCTGCATGGGCCATACAAAGTTTTTTTCTGCCTGTTACTGTAATTACGCCTTTACTTGCCATATTTTTATCCTTTCCCGGCCTTAACCGTTTACAAATCATACCGACCGCCGTCCAGTTTCCGGCTGCCGCTTAACTTCCAGGAACCATCGAGAAGGTTCTTTTTATACATAAACGCTTCTGTCTGCAGTACAGAAATCTCTGCCTCTGACTGGCAGATCAGCCTCTGTTCCATTCTCACATTCTCTGCCGCTTCCATGCGCACGTTCAGCGCAGCTTCTGCTTTTATGTTCTCTTCTGCTGCCATGTTAAAACAGCTTCCGGATAACGCCGCCTGAACCGGAACTGCAACTGGCACGCTTACGCTCATCGCCACCGGATAAAAATCCAGCGTCTCGTTGCTGTCATACCCGTTTAATTTTCGGCCTCCGTCCAGCTTCCACCGTCCGTCTAATTTCAAAACAGCCAGGTTAAACCTGGGGTAAAACTCGGAAGAGAATCGGATCTGGTTCTCATATTCGATAGGTACAAGAACCTGTATACCGATATGAAACGCCAACTCTTCCAGCCAGCTCCGCACATTTTTATAAGCCCGAATCCGTTGTGCAATTTTGTCTCCTGCACCTGTCTCTATCTCGTCATCCAGATCCAGATCAATCATTGCTTTAAAAAAATACGGATTGCCTCCATAATGATACCATTCTTCTAAGCGGCCTCCCTGATATAAAGCTCCCAGATATTCCGTGAGAACAGAACCAGTTCCGCCTCGTAGATACCAGGCAAGCGTCTGTTCTACCATTTTTTCCCGCCGCTCCCTTCGATCCTCCGGATCGTAATACTGCGTTCGGAGTTCGATAGCCAGTAAATTTAATACCTCGTCTGGAAGCTCTGGAATGGCTGCGTATACAGACGCCGCCCGGCTGTATGTTTGAAGCTTCTGCAGGCCCTTCTTTACAGCTGCACTAAGCGCCTCTGTCTGTACCTGTTCTAAATGCTCTGGAAGAACTGATAATAAGTCAGCCTCGCTGAAATTAATCATCCTGAAGCCCTCCATAAACCAGATTGATCCGTTCCGCTTTCGCTACCTTTGCACCTGTGATTTCCGTAAAAGCCGGGCTTCGAATTTCCACCCATTTGACGCCTGCCTGCATCAGCTCATACATCAGCCTGGAGGGGTTGATGTCTCTTGCTATGGCAGACTGCTGCCAAGCCGTGTAAGACTGACATGCGCTTTCTGCTTTCTTTTTTATTTCCTCTGCCATATCCCGGTCTGAAGATTTGATATAATAGGTAGCGTCAATCTGATATTTTATTTCTTCCGGAGCCTTTACCTTGACCAAATCAGTCAGCGGCCTTCGGTTATCATCAGATAGATACTGCTCTAATTCCTTCCGAAAGCCTTCATCCGGCAGCTTCCCGTCCTGCATCATCACATAAATATCGACTTCTCCCGGATTTTCTGAGTAAATTTTGCAGTCTAAAATTTCGCTGCTTTTTGTCATTACCCAGTAGCGGTAGGCGTCTTCCGGCCCAGCCGTTGAATACGAAGAGGGGGACAGATAGATTCGTTCTGCCAATGATTCATCCTTTTCCCTGTCTTCTCCCCCTGCCGTTGTCGTTGTATTCGTTACTGTGCCGATGTAGTTGATTGGATCTACCAGGACATGGAGCTCTCCAGGTAAAAAGCCGTTTCCTTCCTCTCCTGGCGTGAGGCAGGCTGCCGGGATCTCCACAGACATTTCTCCGGCCGGAATCTCTCCGTATTCCTCTGTCGAAAAGAATAACTCCCGCCCCTTTACCCGGGTTCCTTTCGGGATTCCGATGACCTGCTGCTGCGCTGCTGACAGCGTAAAACGCAGAACCGTTTTTGCCTGTTTTGCTGGATTACGCTCTACCTTCTTTAAAGCTGCCAGATTATCTAGGAACTCGCCGTTGCTGTACTTTAACAGCCCCATTTTTCCAGCTTTGTCAATATACTGCATTCCCTGATACAGAAGAACAGAACAGCTATACAAAATTAATCGGATTGGATCTGCTTCCGGAAGTTCTGCTTCCTTTCCTGTCAGCTCTCTGTAGCGTTCCTGATACGTCTTCAGCAGGTCGGATAAAAAAGTCTCAAACGAAATGCCTTCAATAAACGAAATCTCTGGATACTGTTCCAGGCGTTCTTTCACTGTCGTGCTCATTCCCTCCTCCTTTCGCATTCGATCACCGCCGTCATAAGTCCTGTTTCATCTGCCTGAAACGAAGCTTTTCGGATTCGAACATCCGGAACATAGCGCTCCGCTTTTTTTAATGCCTCCTGATAAAATAAGCTTTCTGCCACCTCTGGAAGCTCATCCAGGCATTCCCAGCTGATTCCAAAATCTCTGTCCACTGGCACAGAGCCGGCCCGTGTCTCCAGAAGCGTCTGCATCTGGTTTTTTAATGACTCGTCTCCTGTCTGTACTACAATTTTCATATAACACCTCCCTACACGTATTCCTGAAGCGTTAATTCCGCTGTCGCCCGGAGCAGTTCGCCTTTATTGAGGATCTTATCCCAGGCTTCAGAGCTTTTTACGAGTACCCACCGTCCAGCTCCTACCTGCCTCTGGCCAATGATCAGATACTCGGCTGTCCCTCGTTCTGTCATTTCTTCCATTTCCTCCAATAAATCTCTGGGGGATACTCCAAGGCCTGCATCCAAGAAAACCGTGAATGTAATTTTCTGCAGCTCCGATCCTCCAAAAGATACCAAAGGCTTCTGGCCGATTCGCTCCATTTGATTCCATTTTCCCGACAGCTCCCGTTTCATGTTTTGAAATATCAGAGCTTCTCTATCACTGATTTTAAAACGAAGTTTTCCAAACGTGCCTATCTTTGCCATTATAAAGAATCCACCTTCCTTTTCATTGCAAGAAGTTCTGAAACAGAGATGGTGCCAGAACTGTCTTCCAGAACAAGAGAAGCTGCATAAATCCGCAGTATTCCGGCGGCCGCCTCCAAGAAAGATGCCCCTTCTTTTTGGAATTCTTTATAATATACGTCTGATCCGCCTTTTGGGGGAGCCATGGTCTGGTTCCAGAATTTTCCCATGGCAATTCCCATACTGCTGTCATTGGACAGATGGACCACCAATACCAAATCTCCGACGTTGGGCATTTGGTATTCCTTTCCAAATCCGCAGAACACTGGGAGCTCCGCTGTGCTTTTATCGCTTTTGTCTGGATAAACCACTCGGACTGTCCCGGCCGTATAATTAACAAAAGATATCTTTCCTATTCTGATTTCATTCACGTTTTCCACCTCCTACGGAATGGTTAATTCTGTCCCTGGATAAATCCAGTACCCTCCATTGGAACTTTGACGCCCTCGTTTTTTTGCTTCTGCTTCAATTATTTCATGGTTCGCATCATAAATGATAGTATACTTGGTTCCACTGCCATAATAAGCCTTTGCTAAATCCCAAAGCGTATCGCCGCGTTTTACAATGTAGTCTCTTTCCTGTCCCCCTGAAACCTCTTCAGGCGTCTCTTCTGTCCGTGCCTCTCCCTTTATCCGGTAAAGGCTCAGCCCCTGTTCGTATTCTCCGCCGGAAGAAATCCGATGCAGGACTTTTGACACAAAATAAGTCCCATCTATTTTTCCAAATCCTGTCAGCTGTACGGTCTGGGAAGCGGCAAGGGCCAGCGATACATCCGGCCAGAGAGACAGTTCCGCGGTGATTTCCTTCCGATTGGCATTCCTCATGGCATTTTTTCCAATCTGCTCCGCATCTGCGATGCTTTCCGCTTTCTGATTTACGCTTAGGATTCTCCCTTCTGTCCCTACAAAAGCCTCCAGAGTTTCATTCTTCTGCGGATCTGAATAGGATACCTTGGCCCCTGTATAGGTTCCCTGGATACTGCCTTTATAACTCCACTTTCGTGTCATTTTCGGCCATATGGCTGCCGCCGGCGCTCTTGACTCATATTCTTCATACGACCAGATTACAAGCTGGGAAGCGTATACCTTAATCCCTAAACCATATTGATTGCACAGTCCTTTCAGGTAAACGCTGTCCGTCTTTCCGTTCTGCTCCTCCCGCTCCAGGGTAATATCCTGAGCTGTATCATACACAAGAGACAAACCATAGCGCCCGGCAATCTCAGACGCAATCTGGCGAATTGTCACTTTTTCCCAGGTCTGTGTCCGTTCTGTCTCTTTAAAATCACGATTCACCGGAGATGATACTCCTTCAATGTCTATTTTCTGCGGCGGAGCCTGAATCCGGTAAGAATCCACCACAAACTCCCCACAGCGAATTTCTTTTTTCTCTCCTTCATATCTCCAGTTTTCTAATACGATACCAGCCCGGATCTTATCTCCATTTTCCGGCATCCAGGCTCCAGACCATTTTTCTTCTCTGTCGTTTAAGGTCAAAGAAATCGAATCTGACTCCTCTGTGGAATCTGAGAAGGAAAAGTCCGCTAAAACGCCGGAAATATCCACGTTGGCATCCACCCCGTTATACAGAATATCCGTTCTTATCCTTCGAGTTCTCATTTATTCCTCCATTCTGGCCATCCCTGCTGTGCTTCATCCGGAAGTTCCGGAATATCAACTAATATGCCAGCAGGGAAAATCACATAGTTCAGCAGGGAAAAATTGTTCATCATCAGGATGTCCAGCTTTTTTTCATCACCATATTGTTTTTTAGCAATTAAATCCCAGGTATCCCCTTGAACGGTTCTGTACTGTTTCATGTAACCAACTCCTTTTAGGGTATAAAAAGAACGCCCCTCCGAAGAAGGACGCTCTGATTATTGTTTATATTGTGTTTGCTGCTTTTAAACCCTGCTCATATCCTAATTACAGAATGCGATTCTGTTTTTTTATATCTGATGTTGCTGCCTTTATTCCCTGTAAATATCCATACTCAAATGCAACGCTTATAGCCTCATAGGTACCGCCATAAACCTTATAGATTTCCTGCATATTTGTACAATTCATGCCGTATCTGGGGTTTATTTTCCCTTTAAATGCCGCTACACTTTCTACCACGCTTTTAACCGCCATGCCTATGCCACCTCCCGATAACAAACCCGGTACTTATTGACACTGCCATTTGCAAGCCGAAGTTCTATCAATGAAGGGTAGCCATTCTCTTCCAGCCATTCCTTTACCTTTTCCAGTACGCTCCCCTTATACTGTACCGTTACGCCGTCGTGGCCATTTCGGCTGTACGCTGTTCTAACAATCTCATCTGCAAACAGATCCAGCTTCTGGATGATGGCGCTCACTGCTTTATCGTGTGGCCTGCCGGATTCAGAATAAATCCCCAGCTCCTTTGCAATACTGGTACAGTCCCAGAGCCTATCAGTTGTACTATCTGTAAGCAGTGGAATCTGAATGTCAATGTCTGCCTGTTCCTTGTAAAGACGCTTCGCTTCTGCCGCAATGAATACCGGGTCAACTCCAGCTTCCTTGAAAATGCCGCTGACTGTCTTTACAAGCATATTGGCGGCGGAAAGGTTCTTTTTCTTCTTTTCTGGTTTCTGCTTTGGCATTTCATAAGAACCAGTTTTACGGAGAGTAGGAAGAACGTCCATAGCCAGCCAACGCTGATATTTCTGTGCTCTTTCATTGTTAGCTTTCATTCCAAGCAAATAGTACAAGCTTTCTGGTATGTAATCATCTTTTCCCAACTTGTTGGGAAAACCCAAATCCAAGCAAAAACCATTTAACGTTTCCCATCGAGGATATATTTTCCCTTTCTTTTCCTGTACCCAGCCAAATCCAATGGCCGTATCTTCTGCGTTCACTGAAATACTTCCATCTTCATTTAAGACTGTTCTAACAGATAAACCTAATTCTTCATTTTCAAATGCTTTAATCTCATTTTTCTGCATACTACGTCAATACTCCTTTCTTGATTTTCCGCAAAAGGCATGATATAGTATATTTATCATTCCCCTAGCGGAGTGGTTCTATGGTAGAAGTTGCAAACTTTGGTCGGGGTGCAACTTCTATTTTTCTTTTATCTTAGCCTTCACTAATTCAATCCCTTTCATTATTGCATCTGTTCGTGTAATTCCTAGGCTATCCGCACACTCTTGAATATCCTTTGCTTCCTGTTCTGTAAGACGAATATTCAGATTAACTCTTCGTGGATTTTCTTTAGGTGGCCTACCAGTTCTTGGGCTCATATACTCACCTCACTTTTTGCCCTTGCAACAAATATATTATAGCACGTGCAAAAAGTCAAGACCTTTCATTCACAAATTTTACCGTGACTGCTCTTTTTTCTTCTCCAGTTCTCTTGCTACCAGATCTGATACATACTGTGTCAGCGACTTATTCTGCCGAATCGCTTCAATCCTGGCCTCTTTCTGTAATTCATCTTCTAACTTTACCATTACCTGTTTCATAGCCATTCTCCTTTCAGTTGTTTCCACATCTATAATATATCAGATGTTATAAACCAAGTCAACAAAAAGATGTGTAAACATCTATTAATTTTTCTTTTTTTGTGTTACACTACTATCAAGGAGGTGAATCTATGGCAATTGGTGAAAGAATTAAAGCGCTTCGTAAGACACGCCACGTCACCCAGAAACAACTTGGCGTCGTAACAGGACTGGCTGAAATAACGATACGACAGTACGAAGCAAACAAATATGCTCCCAGTGTAGAAAATTTGAGAAAAATCGCATCTGCACTGGATGTCAGTGTATCTGAATTTCTGGAGCCTGGTCAGATATTACGCGAATACAATCCCTGTGACGATACCTGGAACGCTCTCGTTATGGACGAACATGGCAATGTCAGACAGCATATCGAAACTCAGGTCACATCTCATACGTTTCGTCCTAATATTGATCAACAAACCCTTCTTCGCTATTTTGACTCACTAAACGAAAAAGGGAAAAAGGAAGCTTTGAAACGAATAGAAGAACTTTCCCAGCTTCCTAAATATTCTGTATCTAAAAAGCCACCCACCACCGAGTAGGTGGCTTTTTCCCCTCTCCTTTTTAAAAGCTCACCCTTCTTCTGTCGTCCTCATACCATTCCATGTACTCCTTCCATTTTTCAAATGTCATTATTAATCCGTCGCTAACGTCCTCCCGTCTAGTGTTCCCATAAATATAGACAATTGGCTGAAACGCCGGCATTCCATATCCTCCCACAGCCGTTTCTCCGCTTTCCCGCCATCCGCCGGAAATCGTTTCATAGATCCGGCTGTAGCTGTTCTTTTCGTAAGCTCCCAGGAGCTTCCCAGCCTCCTGCCAGATTGATATAGCTTTTTGACTGCCATCCAAGGGAACTACTGCCTCCGGCCCCTTTTCTGCGAATGCGGCGATATGGGGTGTGTCAAAAATTCCTCCTTCAGCATGGCCAGGCAGATTCTTTGCAGAATTTCGAAGTTTCCCAACTGCCGTCTGTCCCTCTGGAGTCATCATCGTATTAATTGACACAGAAACCGGTACATTTGCGGTAATCCCTGTCTCGAATGAACTCTTCAGATGCTCTAAAAACTGCCGGGCCGCTGTATCTGCGTTGGGGTATTCGGCCTCTATCGCATTAAACGCAGCTTGCGGAAACATAGCGCCCTGCTGCCGGGCCGCCTCTAAGACAAGAGCCTGCTCCGGGCTTTCTGCAATAATCTGGCCAACCGTTCCCCACAATCCTTCCTCATCTCCTGATGCGGCCCGGATCATGTCAATACTCTGCATGCCTTCTAAAAAAGCCTGCGGAATAGCCTGTCCAGACTGCTTCATCTGATTAATGAGCTGCGTCATCTGCTCTTCGCTTGGTTCCATTCCTTTAACCAGCATCCCCAGAGCATCCTGCGCATCGCTGGGCAGCTCAGCTTCGCCCATGGCTTCATCAATCGCCCATTGAAGTTCCTGCATGAAGTCCTCAGGAAGCATGTTATAAGGATTTGTCATTACCTCCCTGACTTTTTCATCCAGTTTTTGATTTACTTCTTCCAGTACCGGCTCGATCTCGTCCCCATAAGTTGCCATAATGGTATCAACCATAGCCTGCTGGCCGTTTAAGATCGTCTCAGCCTTACTCTGATAGTAGCTCTGCGCCGCTTCCGCCGAACGGGCGTCAAATTCCTCCTGAGAAATTCCACCCTCCATTCCCTTTTCTCCGGCAAGTCTCTGAGCATTTAAACTTGTCAACACCTTTTGATAAGCTTCATCTGTAGACTGAATCGCCTGTTCCGTATAATTCGCCAATTCCGCCTGCAAATTCTGAAAGGAATCCGCATCCAGAGCAGCTCCGGCATACTTCCCTTGAATCATCTGCAGTTTTGCGGCATTTTCCGCTTCCGTGATCATGGAAGTAATTTCTGCCATCTGGCCCAGATAATCACTCACGATTTTCTGCTTGTCCAGAGTCAGGCCGTTTTCTGTGATATCCTGAAGCGCTGCGCTGATATTTTCTTTTAACGGATCCAGCTGAGCCAGAAGAGCCTGGTAAAATGCCCCGCTGTCTTCCGACAAGCCGGTTCCTGCTTCTCCCATAACCAGGTCAACCGCCAGATTTAACTCATATCCTTTTTCGGTGATATAGTCCTGGGCATTCTGCACGTAAGCGTCCACTGCCGCCACATACTCCTGAGCGTCGCCTTCCTTCAGCTCAATTCCCATAGACAGCTTCCAGTCCATCTTTTGAACTGCTTCCATGCTGTCCTTCATGGTCTGGTAGTAGTCGTCTGCTCTTGTGGAAGAACGCTCCATTTCTTCGATTCCGAAGAACAAATCGTCTCCCAATACGTGTTTAGCCGCTTCGCCCAGTTCCTCGATGGAAAGTGTGACGTCTCCAAAATGCTCCGCCAGATTTTTCGCTGCCCGTTCTCTGGCCGCCGCTTTCATTGCGCTGGTAATGCCTGCAATTCCACCAATAGCCAAACCTGCGGCTGCTACCGGCCAGGCTGTTATCATGCCGCTCAGACTTCCAAACAGCTTAACAGCGGAGGTTATGCCTTTGGCGGCTTTAAAGGTTAAAAGAGCCGATACCAGGCCTGTCAATCCTCCCTGTATTACCTCCGGATGCTGTAAAAACCAGGAACCAAGATCTAACACTGGATCTGCAAACCCCATTAAGGCACTTCCGGCAGATTTGACCTCTCTTCGGATCGTAGGAAGGTTTTCCTCTACACTTTCGGTGAAGGAGTTTAACCACTCGGTTCCCGTCTGTACTCCTTCCCGGAGCGGTTCAGAAAGTCCCTCATAAATAGCAATGCCAGCTCCTTCCGCGGAACTTTTAAGGAGCGTTACATCTCCTTTGAGATTATCCATCCGGACGCCTGCCATCTCTTCGGCCGCTCCTTTTGCGTGGTAGATAGAATCAGAAAGCTTTTCGTAGTCCTCGTCACTGGCGTTTACTAAAGCCAACATTCCGGACATGGCTTCCTGACCAGCCAGACTTGCCGCCGTACTGGCCCGTTCTGACTCAGACAGTCCTGAAAAGCCTGCACGCAGATCTCTTAAGATCTCATCCAGAGAGCGCATACTGCCGTCTGAGTTGGTGACAGAGAGTCCAATACGCTCCATGGCTGACGCTACCTCGGCGGTAGGTTTAACGATACGGCTAAATATTGCCCGAAGAGACGTACCAGCCTGCTCTCCTTTAATGCCGGCATTGGCCATCAAGCCGATAGCTGTTGCCGTATCCTGAATACTGAAACCCAGTGCTCCAGCCACAGGAGCCACATACTTAAATGTCTGCCCCATCATAGCCACATCTGTGTTGGAACGGGCAGACGCCTGGGCCAGCACGTCAGCAAACTCTGCAGAACGGGAGGCTTCCAGATTAAACGCCGTCATAGCGTCCGTTACGATGTCGGATACCTGTCCCAGATCCTCCTCGGAGGCGGCCGCCAGATTCATGATTCCTGGAAGGCCGGCCAGCATGGAATCCACATCCCAGCCAGCCATCGCCATGTATTCCAGGCCCTGCCCCGCTTCTGTCGCGGAGAATTTTGTCTCAATTCCCATCTGCTTGGCCAGAGCTTTCAAACGTGCCATCTCTGATTCAGATGCCTGGGAAATAGCCTGAACCGTGCTCATCTGGGATTCGAAACTGGCTCCGGCTGCTGTCGAAGCCGCTAAAGCTCCGGTAATTCCAGCAGACGCAGCGGCAGCTCCTTTTGCCATAAACGAAAACGTTTTATCAGCAAACGCATCCATCTTATTGACAGATGATAAAAAGCTCTGATTCGTCCGTTTGGAGAAACGATACAGGTTATCCAGCTCTCGTTTCGTCTGTGAAAACGCCTTATCTAAAGAACTGTCTTTTTCTCCTCCGATTTGAATCTTTACTTTGTATTCTTTCTTATTTGCCACTGCGCAGCCTCCTTTCTTCCTTGGCGGCTTCTGAAATATCCAACAGTATCCGATTCAGCGTTTTAAGCGGAAGTCCAAAAAAGAATCCCAGGCCTGTATGGGTGTATTTCGACGCAAAGATACAGGCTTTTCGGGCTTCCTTGATTTCCGCCGGATCCCCTACGCCTACATGAAGAAAAAACGGTAAATCCTGTTTTTAAGCTTAATCGCATCCTTAGCTTTCATTGTTCCCAGTGTCTCTAACGGCAGCCTTGTCAGTCTCTGAGCTACCAGCTCCGCGAACAGAAGGGACGTCTCCTGCATGACCGTACCGCCGCCGCCCATCAGCTCGTAGGTATTATACAGCTCGTTTAAATCATTGAGCGTCAAATCGTCCAGTCCTGTTAAATCCAGTTCTGTCACCTGGCTGCCCAGGTGTTCCAGCGGCTTTGACAATTTAATGATTTTCCAGTTATTCGCTTTTTTTGAATTCTCTTTCTCTGGAGAATCCGCCAGATTTTCCGGTCTTACAGCTTCCCTGTTCTTCTCTTCCATCATTTTTGCAGCTCCTCCTTAGCACATATTCCGGACTTCTTTGAGAATGTCTTTTCCGTTTGCAATATATACTCCATTTAATTTGTCGATCTCAAGCATTGTCGTGCCGTCGATGACGATTTTGTAATAGCTCAGGCTTAACGTTACGCTGGAATTCATCTTTCCGCCTGCTTTTACTGTTCCGGGCGAAAAGGTTTTCACAACGCCGCGCACAGCTATACTCATCTGAGAGTAGCTGACTTTTCCGGAGCCGCTGTCCATGCCCTGAATCGCTCCATTTAACATCAGATCAACTGTTTCGTTTGGATCCATCATCGCAAAGGCAGATTTGCTCAAGGTTGTATATGGAATCTTCATGTCCATCGTATCCGTTAATCCAATCACCGGAACCTCCAGATTTCCGCCTGTTCCGGAGCCCTCCAGTGTATCCGTCAGATTTGTTACCTCTGGAAGCTCGACTTCTCCAGAGATTCCAATGAGCACAGAGCCGTTGCGGTACAGATTGAATCGGTTGATTACCTGTGGCTTAAACATTACTATTCCTCCTCTCCTACGATAGCTGCCTGTAAGGTGGTCATATCAAATTCCTCAGATGCCTGGATATACTCAAGCGGAGTGTACGGAGCCAGATAAATCTTTACCTTTACATGGCCGTTTAATAAATCTTCTTCGCTGTTTTCTCTTTCATCGTACTCCATGCGAAGCCCGGCACACATTCCCTGGCTGACCAGACTGTTGCCCCAGATATTGAAGCTGTTGACAATATCATCAATCGTCCTGCGGTTCATAGGGCTGTCCAGGCGTTTCTGGTACTGGCGGATGAAATAGTTTGCCACAAAAGAAAACATCCGCCGGCATCCAATCCGGTAATCCTTCGGATCCGTGTTTCCCGGATAACAGCCTGTGTTATTTCCCCAGCTTCTCCATCCTCCATCATTGATCGCTGTAACAATTCCATCCCCGTTTAAATAGGCAGCCTGCGGCTGATCCAGAGTAATCTCTGTCCCGTCTGCCAGAACTGCCCCCTCTGCATTCAGCAGTTTGTTGGATGGGTAAATATAGGGCACATCCCCATTCGTTGCTGTGTAATAGCTGGCCATGGCCCCGTAAGCCGCTGAAAACGCCATATGCTTTCCATCCATCAAAAGTTCCGGCCAGCACACAATACTGTGCGGATCCGTATATCCTGCCTTTTCCTTAGCCACTCCGCATTCCGTGTATTTCCGATTTTTTTCCGTATCCAGGTCCAGTACGCATTCGCAGCGGAACACTCCGTTTAATTCCGTGCATTTCTCCTGCATGGCTGCGCCTACGTTTGGCATCTTGCTCCATCCAGGGGCGAGAATCAGACCAGGAGAGAAGTGATACATCGGATACACCTGCCGGATGGTTTCAAGGCCGGTTTCCTTTCCAGATTCCATGTCATAAGCTCCAATGATATCCTCTTCTGTCACCATGGAAGCATCCAGATAACGATAGGAAACCTGGATCTGCTCTAAGTCGTACCCGTCTCCTGTACTCAGCATTGTGATAACTGGATATCCCAGCTCATTGAAGCTGACAATATAGTCCTTTTCTGGAGTAAGCGCTGGTCCCTGTGCCGCAGCTCCTGCTTTCGCGCTTCCTACTTTTGCAAAGTCCGCCATAGCGCCGCTTCCCTGATTGATCTGAATCGTGCTTAACAAAATGCCTTCCTGCTCCAGAACAGCCTGGTGACTCAGAATCTGGATATTTTTGGATTCCGAATCCTTACTGTGACGCTCCGGATCCAGCACATTAATAAAGACAGCTGGATATACCTGGAACAGTTTCCAGGATGCGTACATACTCTGACACAGAGTATACAGATTCCATCGTTCCGAGTATCCAAGCTTTTCCTTCGCCTCTTCCCAGGAATTTAAGAGAATCGGTTTATTAACAGCCTGTTCCGGATGTGCCGTCAAGTGAATGGGTGCTGTTCCTACGATCACCTGAACGCCGTAAGAAGTAGATAACGGCCTTACATTCGCCGTCTGCTTTTCTGTCACCTCAATCCCGTGTTTATACATGCTTCTCCTCCTTAATCTGTTCTGCTTTCTGGTAAAGCATAAAAAGCTCCGAATCCTGCTTTCTAAGCTCCATCCTTTTTTCTGCCAGTTGCGACGTCGGAACAATCAGCCCGCGAAGAAACGGGTATGCTCCCATCAGCTGAGCCATCTTGCTGGAACATCCTCCGCGCAGTACAGTGCCTTTCTGAATAATTCCATAAAAAGACGGCCCCAGATAAACGCCGGCCGTCTGCTTTTCATCTTTGCTATTCATAATTTTCCTCACATTCTAAATCCGGAAGATTCCATGTCATCTCAATTCCGCCAAAAAAATAGGGATAGGTGTCTTCCTCCTGTTCAATCGCCTTCATGGCTCTTTCGCAGTAAAAGGCATCCATTACTGGGTGTGTCCGGAAATACCCTGTCACACAGTTTAAAAGGTTCCACATCGTCTGATGCCCGCCGTCCTGAGCATACAGACAGAACACCAGATAAACCTTCGCTTTGGCTGCATCCTCTTTCATTTCCACTTCTGTGGTTTTTACCACACAGTATGGGATTAACGTATCCTCCACAGCTGAATCTCCCAGGGATTCGCTTTCTTCCATTTCCCAATATTCCGGCAGAGACAGCTGCGGCAGCGCTCCGGAGTATCCTTTCAGGTTTTTTCGCTCTCCCTTCGTTCCTGTCAGCAGGATACGTCCTGATAATTCTTCGATTGTTTCGATCAAACATGCTTCCAGCTGGTTATTGGTCATAGAGCCTCCTATGCTTTCAGCACGCCCCTGGCTATGAGAGCCGTAATCACCTCATTGATTTTGTTTTTCAGATCCGCCGTCGTCTCGGTGGATAAAGTCGTTATCTTGGTAGCCGTTCCTGTCAGTCCTGCGCCGGCGGCACCCTGAGGCCCTGCTGGGCCACGCTCTCCTGGCTCCCCTTTAGGGCCTGCTGGGCCCTGATCGCCCTTTTCTCCTTTCGCACCAGCTGTACCCTGCGGTCCTGCTGGTCCTCTTTCTCCTGTTTCCCCTTTAGGGCCTGCTGGGCCCTGATCGCCTTTCGGCCCCTGAGGACCTACCTGCTCGTTTTTAATTCCCTGCTCCATTTTATTTAATTTATCAGCTGTAATAAAATCTCCTTCTGACCATACGGTCGGTTCGTATGACATGTATTTTCCTCCTTTAAATGGTTTTACTGATTAAATTGCACACTGCGTCCTGAAGACTTTCTCCAATTTCGCCCTCCAGCCTGCGAAACGTCATCTCTGTTAATTTGGAAATAGATGGGCCCTGGGCTTCCCGGATGGGATGTCTGGCGCCGCTTCGCCTCTGAAAAATTCCAGTATGCGCTTTTTTCTGATTTTCTTGTCTGACTGAGGTCATAAAGCCTTTTAACCCGCCTATTTCAATGGGCTTCATGCTACCGCGCTTAACGGCTGCCTTTGCTGATACTCTTTTTCCGTTTTTACGGAACTGGTATGCGCCAGGAAGAGAAAGCACCTCACCCGAAACCTGAATCTGCGCGAAGCCCTTCGATAGCGTAGCCCGTTTTAGTTCCAAACTCTTCTCTGAAAACTTCCCTCGCCGGATGGTATACTCGCTCTTTGTTTCCTGATACAGACGTTTTTTAGCCTGTTTTGCCGTCTCATTCACCGCCTGCTTCAACAAGGGTTCTGCTTTTTTTCCGGATTCCTGCAAGAGCTTTCGAATTTCGTCCTGATTTTCCAGATGAATTTTTAGTATCATACGCCTCTCACCGCTTCCAGACTGATGGAATAAATCCCATCCTCATTCACTGCATCAATAATCCGGTATTTCCTGTCATCCAGCGTCAGGAGACGGCCAATGGCCGGGAGAGGACCGAACTCTTTTGACAGCACATAAAAAAGCAGCTTTCTTTTATAAATTCCATCCAGCTCATCGCCTGATGGAGTTCGCTTCTCCCGCTCGATCATCTCGTTATCATCTACCAGGATGCAGAGAGTCCTTCCGTCAATCCTGTGGAGCGAGCCAAACTCCGCAGGATTGAGAAAAACAGAACGATTATCTCTGGCAATAATCTCCTTGAATCCCATATCAGCCTAACAATTTTACAAAGGCAGTCAGCTCGTCCGCCTCTGCCGCCTCTACCGCATAGCCTACAGTCGCAGTGCCGCCTGTATCTTTATCGATTCCTTCTTCATCATCAAATTTGACCGGATCTCCCACGGCCAGAACGGTTCCTGATTTTTTCTCAATCTTAAACACTCCAACCATATGAACGGATCCTACTCCTTCTGGAGGAATGTCAGTCCCCGCTACTCCAATATGAGCGCCCAGTTTTAAGACAGTTCCCGCCGGAATCACAGTTCCTGTTTCATTTAAGTAATCTAAGGATTCGCCTTTCTGCCAGTATGTTGCTGTTTTTGCCATATGCTTGACCTCCTATGCTAATCCGATTGGTGACTCTAAAGTAATGCCCGGATTCTTTACTGCTCCGCGGTAATCCATGACTGCGATACCCCAGTCAAGGTATACATCCCAGACAAAACCCAGCTGTCCAGGCGCTTCCATACGGCGGATATTCGGGATATCCTGTCCGTTTAAATAGTCTACCTGGATAAAGTCGGTATCGTTCTTATCTCCCACCATAAACCATGGAATCGGGCTTCCTTCTTTGATCTGAACATTTAATGTGGCATCTTCTACAATCTGAATCGTATCCTTGTAATGGAACAGAGGGTTGACTGCTCCAGATGCGCTGATAGTCGGGCTGTTGAATAAGGTATACATAACGAACTGATAACCCAGAGGAACCACAATCGTACCTGGACGGATGATAATGGCTTCCTCCATATCGTCCTGCTTTTTCTTGTGGCCTCCCAGCGCAAGAATCATAGCCTGCACTGCCTCCTGGGTAATGCCGGTTCCCTCCTTCAGAAGGTTTTTATGATCGGAAACGAACAGAGTTTTGCCATCATAAATTTTCGGATTTCCTGTCAGAATCTGGTAAACCTGGCTGTTGATTGTCATCCTGGCCGCCTTCGCCGCACGATTGGGAAGTGTCGTAATCACTCCCATGTCATCGTTAATAAATGCCTGGCGTGACATGGTAAACTGACGGCCGTAGGTTTTTAACTGTCTCTGCGGCTTCTTTTCATCAGTCGGAAGCGTATGCTTTAACTCTCCGTTCTCCGGAACCTCCAGGAACTGCCCAAATCCACCCTGAACATAATAATTATCTGCCTTCTTGAAGTCTGTCAGGGTACCTCTGGTAGTAAACTGCTCAAAGGTAACTGGGGCTGTTTTGTGGCCCTCCACATAAGACTTGCGGATTACATTGTCCATAATCGCCGGGAAAGCAGAAGATGGATTGTAATACGCTCTCTGAAGCAGCGCCGAATATACCTCATCTCCAGATTCCATGTAATAGTTTCTCTGAGAATCCTCCTGTGTCAGACAGTTGGCCGCGATCATCTGCAGTGTAGCGTTTCTGAAATCATTAGCTCCCGGAGCCGGATTCTCTACATGGATCCCCTGCCGGAGAAGGATTCCGTCTGTCATTGCATTTCGCTTCTTGTCTCCCTCGTCTTCCGTGACTCTGGTTCCGACTGGGCCTTTTGTCCGCTGCAGGTGTTCAATGACAGCTGCTCTCACCTGATCCAGCGTGCTGTCATTGGAGATATACGGCTCTGAATCCATTCCGAATCTCTGGCATAAATCTGTAATATCCCGAACCCGCTGGCGTTCTGCCATGGCCGCAGCCCGTGCCTCACCACCGCCCGGTGCAGCTTCTCCAGACGCTGGAGGATTTCCCGCCGGAGGATTGGCTCCTCTCTGGCCTTCCTCTCCTGAGGCAGCCATGCTGTCAATCTGCTCCTGAAGAGAATCAAATTCTCTTTGCTCTTCCGCCGTCAGACTGCGTCCCTGCTGCCTTGCAGCCTCTGTCAGTTCTCTCTGGCGGGCAATCATTTCCTGTAAATTCATTTGTGTCCTCCTTCTTTGATTAAGATATAGGCTAAAAAGGATGCCTATTTAAACACCTTGGCATCTTTCAGCTTCTTGATTAAATTATTAAATTCCTCCTTCGTGGGAGTTTCTCCTGCTGCATCAGCTGGAGCTGATACTTGTACAAACGGTACATTTTTTGGAGCCTGGTAATGCTCTGCAATAAATGTGCAGATTTCCTCTAACGGGCCGGATGGAATTGTTTCAACTGCCTGACCTGTCAGTGCTGCGGCGGCTTCTCTCATAGCCTGTTCTAAATTTTCCATGTGTTTTACCTGCCTTTCTCTTTAAAATTCTTATCGTAACTTCTTTATCGAAATATCGAGGTCACAAATTGAGACCCCCTTCACCTCAAAGAGAATTTTTCAACTTCTTCCATTTATGCCGCGATCTGCAACATCGTGTTATTCTTCTGAATGAATTCCCTAATCTGATCATATCCCCAGCCACAATCAACTAAACCGCTAACGAGGCACTCCATGGACTGTATTGCCCTGAGCTGTTCTTCTGATAGATAGTCTCTTAGGTTTTCCTTTTGTCCGATTCCAAATTCTTCCCTTAACTGCTTTGTATTCTTTCCAAACAAAACCTTGTAAATGCAATTCGTATATGTGGAATAGGCGTGTCCGTGCATACGTTCATTTTCTGTTGACTGTTGAAGAGCCTTGGTAAGAGACTGTCTGACCGCAATTCCTTTCTCACGCTCAATCAGTTTTCCCTGCAAGGTTTTCTCCATGGCATTGAACGGCTTAATGTATGCTTCCTTAAACCGCATTGCTTTCTCGCCGGTATATCCCATGACCAAAATAGTAAAACCATCTCGTGTCATGTAACACATCGGTTGCTTATGATTTTGCTCATTCAAATATTCCGACTGCTCAAAATTGAGCCGCCGGAACTCATCACTGCATTCAAGCTACCTAATATCTCGCAATATATTTTTATGGTCTTTTCCAAATGTCTCTGCTACATCTAAGCTGCTTACTACTGTCATTTCTGCTTTGTTTACTCTTTTTACCTCTACTAACATAGTTTCAATCCTTTCGTTGAATTTTGCCAATATCAATCTGACATCATCTAATTTCTGGTATCAAAAAAGGCCCAGCCTTTTGCTGAACCTTAACTTCCTTTTTTCTCTGTAATTATTTTCTCTGTGCCTTCATTAGATTTTCGTTCGCCTGGACTATTCGTTCCAGAACAGACAGTTCCGCTGGCTGTACTGCTGGAGAAATTTCCGGTCCGTCATAGGTACGCCCTACCCCTACTGTTGCATCTGCAGGTACGGACACAATACTGATTTCCAGAGGCGTCCACTTTTTTGCAATATAGCAGGGTCCGGTAAACCTGCCATCACTGGATTTCTTTCCTGCTGCCACTTCTTCCCAGGCATCTACACTATAACCAACGGATACTCCCTTCAGGGTTTTTCCATCTACTTTCTTCCGGATCTTTTCCGCTTCGTCGTCATCATCAAACTCAATGATTGCTTTTCCACGGTTGTCTTCGTTCCAGGCTTTTACGACCTTTCCGATAACCTGATCCCTTTTATGATTAAACAAAACGACCCCAATACTCTGGAGTCGGCTCAGATCCATGCATTCGCCGGAGTGATCCAAAATTTCCACTCCGTACCACCTGGAATATGGCTCTTCTGACGAAAAAGACAGTTCAAACTGCCTCTCGTTTCCACTCTCTCCTGAGGCTCGGATATTAGCATTCATAAATCTCGTCGGGCAAAAATCATTTTCTCCGCCTGGATTTTTATGCATCGGTTTTCGTTCCATTCTTCTTTCCCTCCTCTTCTTCTGGCTCCTGAGTGCCTGGCCCTCCCGCCAGCATGGCAGCCAGGTCAATGTTCTTTTCAGCAGCGTACCGGTTCGCTTCATCCATCTCGTCAATGACCTGTTTCCAGTCCCGCCCATTTTCTGCGCAGATCTGCTGAAATGTTTTCTGCCCTGTTTTTAACATCGTTGCATTGGCATTCGCTTCTTTTGCCGGATCGATCCAGCGTTTAGGCTTAACAACCCATTCATGAGCTGTATAATCTCTAATATGATTCCAAAAATCGTTTCCGGAGATAATCCCCTTCAGCCAGCAGGATATCACAAAGGTTTCATAGATTTCATCCAGCACTTGGAACAAAAGCTCCTTTTCTTCATCGTAAGTCAGATCATCCTCTATCCAGCTCTGGCGTGCGCTGGAATAATTGGTTTCCGACATATCCCTTGCTGTAGCCTCATAGGACAGTCCGGAGGCCGAAGAAATCAATCTCTGCTCCGCTTTCAGAAATGTGGCAGCATCAGAGCCCTGTCCTGGCGGTGTAACCGTCTGCGCATCGTCTCCTGGATTCATTTCCAAAATCATGCCTGGGACAATGCGCTTCCCCTCGTAACTGATTTCACTTTGCGGCTTTCCATCCCTTCCACGGTTTGACACTAAATTGTGTACACGCTTAATCAGAATCGCCAGACAGGCAGCTATCTTTTCCTTGATTGTTACAGCTGAAATAAACTCATTCATATCTTTGATTCTGGTGACGGTGGGGGCTAAATCCGTCATTTCCCGAATCTGAGAAGGCCGACGCTTCGCGTAGTAGAAGATTACATCCTTAGCCGGAATATACATGGGCTTCATCCGCGTATACCCGTCAATTTCATACTGCGTAATCCAGTATCCCGCTGGGCGGTTCCAGCGGTTGTACTCAATTCCTCCAACTACCTTATTGTCTTTTTCTTTCGGCTGAATTTGAGTGGCGTCAAGCTCATCCATCTCCAGGATCTGCAGCTGAAACGGCAGGTATCCCTGAGAAGTATATCTCTTGATAATCAAAATCCCGCCGTCAACAATTTTTCTCTGGATCAGCATCCGAACAATCTGGGTAAAGCTCTGGGTGCCTGTAACATCGCAGTTTTCTTTTTCGCACCACCGTTTCCAGGCAGCTTCCAGAATCTTATTCCGGTCTGCCTGCTCTGTTGTTACGCGAATCTGAAGCCCTCCGCCTATCACGTTCCTGCGAAAGGCACGGATAACTGAGTTTAAAATATCGGAGTTACGTTCCAGGTCCCTGGTTCTCGCCCGGATGATATCTCTCTCAAAGCGGTCTGTCAGCTCTGCTGATTGATTCTGCGTATTCCACCGGGACTGAAGCCTTCCCGAATCGCTGGCGTCATAATTTCCACGCTGCTCTTCGTAATACTTCCGCCACTGTATCCTCTCAACACCGGCTTTTGGGCTGATGATTCCGATAATTCGGTCTATAACGGTTTGTTTCATGTTACCTCCTGTTATCGTATCCAAAATCAGCTGCATATGCACCGTAGAGAAATCCGCTTTTCTGAGCCTCCTGGGCTTCCAGACGGTTTCTTTCAGCGATCAGCGTCGATAAATCTGCCCTGGTAAGAGAACGCGTTCCGATCTTATAGGCCTGTCCGCCTACCATAATGTTATAAATAGCCTCATTTAAGATCTGCAGCTGCTGGCTTGGGCTGGAATAAGGCTTCTCTACTGCTTCTGGCGTTTGATTGGATTCATGTTCTATTCTTTCTTTTCCTTCCATTCCTTTACCACCCTTCTAATTCATTGTCACGGATCCACTGTTCTTCTTTCGGTATCTCCGCTGTTTTTTTCTTAGGCGGTACATACCGCTCCTGATGCCAGATTCTGGCGCCGCGGATGTCTGCTGCTGCCATTGCATACACCTCTGCATCCAGATAGTGATTATCTGTATGGGTTGTCTTAGGCACCCACTTTTGTGTGACTGCTCCATTTGCCTGCCGTTCATTAATCTTGTGCTCTGCTGTCACTTGGTTGGCATATTCTTCATCAATCCCTTGAAATACCATCCAGGAACCGGTTCCATTGTTCCTGCGCATCCTGGAAGCAATTCGATCCTTGTACTTCCCGGTATCTACGATAACCAGGTTAATACCGGCTGCCTTTGAACCAGCCTTATTGATTACGCTGTATTTGTAATCCGTCTCCAGCCTTTTACTGGATCCCTTACATGGAAGCGTGTAATCCATGGTATCAGCACAGAAATCATATACCATATCCGTCTGATCTCCGGAGTCTACCAGGACAAGAGAGGGAGTCAGCTTCTCACCATTCTTTTTTTCGTAATAGAGATTCATAATGTTGTCGGCATTCCAGAGATTTGTTTCCTGCCCTCTGGCAATCAGCTGGCTGGTCCAGTGTTCTCCCCATGCACGTATGACCCAATAAATACAGGTCTCCTGCACATCAATTCCCCCTGTCAGCTCAATGGCCCAGTCAGGTACTTCAAACTCCGGGAGCTCCGTCTGGCGTTCCTTCACCAGATCCGCCGTCGTCTTAAGTTTCGTATCTTCCCATGGTTCCGCCAGCCAGCTGTTGACAAAGTTCTGGAACTCCTCCGGATCCTTGTAGGATTTCAGAAATTCCTCCGCCACCTCCGCCCAGGTAACAAACACGCTGTAAAGGGAACTAATATGAAAGCCAACTGTCTTTGGCCGTCCCACCCCTCTTTTCTTAACTGCCCGCCATTCCCCTTCCCGGAGCATCTTCGGCTTGTCCTTATCAAGAATCTCACAGCCGCACGCCGGGCAAATATACTTAGCCGTCTGCCCTCTCTCATAGGGAGACATTTTATCCTCATCATCCTTGCAGAATAAAATCTGCTTAAACAGAAGCTGCTGCATTTCCCCGCAGTGGGGGCATGGTACAAAATACTCTCGTACCTCATCCGCCTCATCGTGAAGCCGCCAGATATAATTGGTTTTCAGTGTCGGCGTTGAGCAGGCGTAAACCTTGCTCTGGCTCTTGAATGTTTTAATACGCTCCATGGCAAGATTGTAGGGAGACGCCTCTTTCTTTGATGCGCCTCCCATCTTGTCAATTTCGTCAAAGAACAGATATTTGATTGCTTTTGACGCCAGCTTGGAGGGAGAGCCGGCTCCTCGCAGATACACCGTCATATTTTTGAATTTCAGGCGGAGCTCCTTGGAGGCATTCTCGTAAAACTGCTTTTTAATCTTCGGAACCAGGCGAAAGGCTGGTTTCAGCTTGTCATTTGAGATGTCTTTAGCCAAATCATCCGAAGGATAGACAATCATCGTCGGGCCAGGTTCCTCTGTAATGAGATATCCCAGCATATTGATCAGGACTTCTGTGCCTCCCAGCTGGGAACCCTTGCAGAGATAAACTTCTCTGATATGCGGCTCATTCAAGGTATTCATGATCTCCACCAGGTACGGCGTTACATCATTAGACCACTTTCCGGATAAATTACTGCTTTCATCCAAAACGCGGTATTTTTCTGCCCATTCGCTGACCTTTATCTCTTCCTGAACCGCAAGGGCGGAGTGAATGACTCTTCTGAACAGGCGGCGTGTTTTTCTCTTTGCCTTTTCTCTCCGTGTCACTCCTCCTCTTCATCCTCCTCATCTTCTATTTCTTCATCTTCTCCCTCTGGTATCTGCTGCCCATCTATCTCATCTGGATCGTAATCTGACAATTCTTCCAGAACAGAAAGCAGTTCCCTTTTTATAATCTGGATGATCTGATTGAGGTCTTCCTCTCCGGCCACCTGCATGGCCAGCTTAGCCGGAACAGAAAGCAGGCGGTTTTTAAATCGAATCAACATATCAGAAAGAAAAGCCTCCACATCAGCAGCTTCGTGGAGCTCTCTGCGAAGGCGTCTGAGCTTTAAAAGGGAAATCTGTTTTTTCACTTCCTCGTGCTGTGCCTGCACTTCCTCTTTCGAGATTGAGGCACGTCGTCCCGTTTCCGCATTGACCTTGTACTCAATGTATTCCTGAATGCTCTTTTCCAGGTTGTATCCTTTTCCCTCCTGGGTCAGCTTAAAAAGCCCCTCTTCCCTTAATCCTCGGACTCTTCTGGAGCTGAGTCCCAGGCATTCCGCCAGCTGTTTTTGATTTACCACCATAACCAGATCACCTCCTCTGGCAGCTTCCCAAAAGCGGAAGGAAGTGCCATCAATTTTTTTCTCATAAAGCCAAAAATACCGCGCTTTCCCCGGACCCGCATAGGGGGTAGGGGGTAAGTAGTACCTACTCCCATTCAACGCTCAGGGCAAAGGAAAAGAGCGCCCCCTTAGGCGCTCTCTCCTTACTTCGTATTCTTTTCTTCCTGCTCTTTTGCAAAGGACATCATCAGCTCTGTAATCTGTCCAGCCTGGCTGACTCCTGCCGTCTCACAGGCCTTTTCGAATCGTTCCGCTACTTCCCGCTTAATCTTAAAGCTTTTTGTCATGTAGCCGACTTTCTTTTGATACTTCTGGCTTGCAATGGTTTGAGGATTTGGGCTACCTTTTGGCATCTCTGTCCCTCCTCATTTTTCTGTAGATACTGCGGCCAATGAAACCAGCCGTTACTGCAATTACTGTAATTATTGCGATTCTCATTGTTAAAAATGGCGATTCGTGCTATACTTTTGATACGGGGAGGATTTCTCCTCCCCTGCTGTGTTATTTCCACAGCTTGTCGATTATCAGAATGATAATCCCCGTTATAAGCCCTGTCAGGAATTGAACCGCTACTTCAATCCAGTTGACTGGGCTTTTTCTTTTTCTTCGGCTACTGCCCTTCGCCATCTTTTATCACCTCCATGTCAAGCATTTATTGCACTTTATCTAGTGTTTTATCCACAGTTTTGTCAACATCTTGTGGATAATAAAAGCACCCGGCACATGACCGGGCGAGAAAATAGGAGGTAAACATGTGGCTTGCGGGAGAAGGATTCGAACCTCCGTCCTCCAGCTTATGGGGCTGGCGAGCTTCCGCTACTCTATCCCGCTATGTTGCCGGTTTTACCCGGCATTCTATGTAAAGGAGTAAAGCCGCCGGCTGAATGCCTTTGGCTTCCATTATATTCTACAACGACACAAACGACACAAACGACCTTTTTTATTTAATGCCACATTTATCAAGATATTCGTCCCTGATATGCAACCTTGGATAATCTGGGCTGTTACTATAGCCTGTTTTTAATGCAATCTTTTTCCACATCATGCCATCGATATAGAACATCTTAAAAATACATCTGACCTGTCCCTCCTCAATCTGGTTAATCCACTGCTCTACTGCCTTAACCTGTTCTTTTTTCCTCTTCAAACTCTTTTCTCTTTTGGCATAGAGTTCTTTATCGAATCCCACTACACTCTGGGGCCGTCCATATCCAGTCCGGTAATCAAATATCGTACTGTTTCCAAGGCCTGAATCCGTTGTCTTCATTTCCTGGAGCTCTGCCTCCAGAAGCGGAATCGATTGTTTTATTTTTCTGTAGTCGCTTAAAAGTTTTTTTGTAATCTTAACCACTGGTCTCTCCTCCTGTCCTGCTGCCCGCGCTGCCATCCTGCTGCTCACGCTGCTTGCATTGTCTACCCTTTGAACGGTCTAAACATCCCACCATAAGATTCTTCAATATCAATCAAAAGCTTCTGAAGAATGATATAGGATTCTTTTTTCTCATCGAATCCTATTTCTTCTTGAAGCCCGATAATTTTAGATATCATGCAATCTCTTGCATAGGCTGCCCCCTGGTTGAATTCACTTTCCATTCTCCTCTACCAGACCTCTCTTCTCTTTTTATTTTTCTTCCTGAGGTGCGATCTTAATTCGTTCCAGATGCGGATACGTCCTACATCGTCTTACTGCTTCCTCCCACTCCCTGGTAAAGGCTTCCTTTTGTGTTTCCTCCTTGTATTGGTTGTAATCAATCTGATATCTGCCCTTATAGAGGTTTTGGTGTAATGCGTGCTTAGAGACATCGAGGGATTCTCCCAGCGCTTCGCGCACTTGCCGTGCAGGTGCATCGCGAAGAATCTGCTTTCCTGACTGAATATCAGTTACGTCATAGGTATATTTCATAGGCCACCTCACAAAATCAGCCCCAGGTACTTTGGGGTGTAAAAGGTACACTCTGGGCTGGTTTTCCCTGGTATGTACGGATTTAACAGCGTATCTCCCTGGACTACTACCGCGTTGATTCCGAGAAGGCTCAACTGCACATAGCACATATACACTGCCTTCCAATCCAGATCCTGGGCCACTACCTGAAGGTAACGCTGGTAGTTGATTCCCCTGTCCTGCAAGATTTTTGCCACGCTGATCACCATCCCACCGCCGCCGCAGGACGGCTCGTTCAGGCTGATTTTCTTTTTCCCGTCCCAGCCCTCAAGCGCCAGTTTGGCGCAGGCACAGCTCACATGGAAAGGCGTGAAGAACTGTCCTGTGTTTTTGTTTCCTAAGCCGGCTTCCATGTAAATTTCTCCCAGGGCATCTGTCAGATTTTCTTCCAGAAGCAAAGCCAAAAGAGCATACATTTCTTGAAAGACAGATTCTTTTCTCTTGTAGGGTTCTATGATTTTAAGGTATTGTTCTTCCCGTTTTTGCCACAGTGTATCATGCCTGAACGGAAAGGATGCATTCTGAATTGCCAGCGCCATCAGCTTCACCCAGTCGCTGAATATCTCATAGGGGCTTCTGCTGCCGGACAGGCCGTTTATCCGATTGATAATTTCTTTCTTATAGTCCATTTCTCTCCTCTATACCACATATTTCTTATGAGCCTGCTCCAAATCCTTTTCATTGATATCAAGATATATCTGCGTTGTATCCACGCTCTCATGGCCAAGCATTCTTGATACCTGCTCTATCGGCATTCCCCTTCGAAGCGCCATCGTTGCGCAGGTTCGACGGAATTTATGAGGATAACAGCTTGCCTCAATTCCTGCACGCCTTTTCAGTCTCCGCATCAGCTGCTCTACTGTTCCCCTGTCCATATGGCTATCTTCCGATACGAGTTCTGGAACTTTATACCACTCACCCCGTTTTGAACAGCGATACTTGTTCGCTTTTTTTGTATCATGTTTCACAAAATAGCCTCCGCAAAATACGTAAGGGTTCTGATCCGTTCTTTCCGACAGGTATTTTTGAAGAGAGACCAGCGCTTTGGCATTCAAATAAACGGTTCTGTCTTTTCCGCCCTTTCCATGCACTACCAGCTTGTCATGGTTCAAATCTTCGATTTTGATGCCGACCAACTCGCTTACCCGGCAGCCGGTAGAGAGGAGCACATCAACGATTGCCCTCTCCCTTGCATTCCTGGTAGCATCGCGGATTTTTTCAATTTCAATTTCCGTAAAGGCGCTTTTCTGTTTTTTATCTTCTTTTATTTTTTCAATCCTTAAAATGGGATTTTTTATTACAATTTCCTCCGCCTGGAGATATTGATAGAATGAGCTCAATACTCGAAGCTCATTATTTGCCATTACCTTAGACACGCCATCCCGTTTCTGCCGGAGTGCAAGATAAAACCGGATATCGTCTGTCGTGACTTCGTCCACCGTCTTATGTACCCTGTCAAACACGAACTTCAATGTTTTTTGATAGCACTCAATTGTCCGCTCTGAGCAGCCTTTTACAATCTTTGCTGTCAGGAATTTTTTAAACAGGTATTCATTCCTGTCTTCTTTTAGCAGCGCAACCTCTGTTGTCCGGTTCTGTACTTCAAACTCTCCAAGAATTGCATCTATTTCAATCATTGCGTCTTTCACGTTATTTCTTGCCATTACTAAATATAATTGATCTCTGAGTTCTTCTCTGGCATTCAATTGATTCACCCTCTTTTATTTATTTGTGTATTTTTGTGTATTTCCTATTGACTCTATACACAATGTTGTGTATAATATAATCAAGAAAGGAGTTAAACATGCATCCGCGAAAAATCACGATTAAAGCACTTGAAAAAAATGGATATGAGTTCAAGCGGCATGGTACAAACCACGACCTGTACTACAATCCACAAACAAGAACGACAATCCCAGTCAAGCGGCACGACTTCAATGAAAATGATATGAAATATATCTTCAAGGAAGCCGGCATCAAGCAGGATAGGGGCTAAGGCCCCGGTTCCTGCTATCAAAGGAGGTAATCATATATGTTATACGCTTATACTGCTGTTATCACCGAATCAGACGGAACGTACTATGCAAAGGTTCCGGATATCGACGGATGCATTACAACTGGAAGCAGTCTCTCCGAAGCGATTGAGCTTATTACAGACGCGCTGAACCTGTGCCTGGTGGGGCTGGAAGATGAAGATATCCGTCCAAAAGCTCCTACACCGCAGGCTGATATCCCCCATTCTTCTGATGATATCTTAACTATCATCCAGGCTGATACCATTTCATACCGAAGCCAGACAGATACCCGGGCTGTACGGAAAAATGTTTCTCTTCCGGCATGGATGGCTGGCCTTGCCGATAAACGGGGTATTAATTGCTCTAAAGTTCTCCAGGATGCTCTTTTAACTGTCCTTTCTTGATTCGCGGCCACCCAGGGTTACTCTTGGGTGGCCTTTTTATGTATCCGGCATCCGCCTGTGGTATGCCCTCTGCCCCTCTACATATTGTTCCTGCTTTCGCTGCCTTCCCAGAAGCTGCCGAAGCTCATTTAAAAACTTCTTGCCGGATCCATCTGAAAAATACTCGGCAATCTCTTTGTTTAACAGCATGATGTCCTTATGCCGGCGCCTGGCTTTCCGGCTCTGCCACAGCTTCAGGGCCTCATTGTGCATATCGTATTTATTG
>OBYG01000604.1_pt1 | contig 27780 bp, 41 predicted proteins | sample 1538201 | NCBI WGS metagenome assembly OBYG01 (sample SAMEA2580177, study PRJEB22360) | human gut metagenome | biome: human gut; feature: human-associated habitat; material: faeces | place: Denmark | collected 2008/2010 | reverse complement strand
CAGTTGGAAGGCCCACCCTTTTGTATGTGGGGGGCGCCGCCCCCCCCAGCCGCAACAGCGACAAGAAATGAAACAAGCATTTCCAATATGAACACCCCCTTCCTGTTGCCAGTATTGGGGCGGTAACAGGAAGGGTATACCACAAAGTTTTTATTTTATCTATCCTTCATAAACAGTTTCTCTTCTCCTCTGCTTCTAAGCTCCTCCTCAACAGCTTTCCGAATAGGTGCCGGAATCTGTTCAAAAGTTCTTAATCCCTTTTCCACTAAATCAGCATAAATTTTAGCCATTTTATTACACCTGCCTCTCTTCATACATTTCTGCCAGGGCCAGCTGAAGCTCTGTTACCTGTTTTTCTTTCTCTTCATGGAGCTGCTGGATGCTCATTAAAAGTTCAAAATCTTTATATGGATAGACCATTGTCGAACCGTCTTCGTTTATCTGATAGCAAAAGCCTTTAATCACCGTAGCACAAAACGGCTGTAAAAAATCGTCAGGAACTTCGATTTCTTTTAATGTATCGTCGCCATTGTCGTTTGTCTCAATAGCTTTGATTTCGTGAAATTCATTAACAAAAATTTTCATAAAAATCATCTCCTTACCTTTAAGTGTTTGAAAGGATTATTTGATCTATATGGTATTCTCCACTCATTGTTGTCTCCAAAGTTGTTTCAAATCCGATATAAATATAATAATCACCGCTGAGCCAACTTATATCTACAACTTTCACCCCTGTTATTTCTGTCGTTTCAGAATAAACAGAGTCGTATGTAAATGCCTGCAAATTAGAGTTTTTAGAAACTCCTAAGTATATTCTCTGAAAATTTCCAACCGCACTTGCATTAATTTTCAAATACTTGTAGCTAGATAAGTTTACAGTCGAATTAAGTCTTGCATTACATTTATATTGAGTGGCCGCCGAATCATTTCTAGCTCTTATGTACAACTTAATAAGATTATTTTCATTTACAATATACGGATCAGTTAATTCATATTTACCAGAATCCCATTTCCATGTCTCTGTAATGCCAGGTGTCTGTAAATTACTCCATGCACCTTTGTTGAATATGTTTAACGGGCTTGTAACATATCCTTCATGCGTTCCCACGTTTCCAAAAATCGGGACGCCCTTTTTAATATTTTCTGGCTTTAAATTAGGGTCTCCCATGATTGTCTGCGCCCCGGACAGCCACTGATTAGCGCCGATCGATTGATTGCTTCGCCCTGGTGTAAAGGTCTGAGCTCCCTTCGTCTTAACGCTCTGCGTCACCTTGCCGTTGCCATTATGATAGCCCTCTGGGATCGTATAGCTCCCATTGATAGCAAGGGACTGGTTCACAGCCTCTTTATTCGGCATCGTACCGGTTCTTTTTGTTTTGGCATCTGTATTATAATACGTCTGCCCGCTTAATACCTGACCGTCAGAAGCATTTCCGGATAATGACAGGGTTCCAGTAAGCGGTTCCCCATCCGGGCCGACGATCACCTTCCCTGCCAGCACGTCTCCGGCGCTGGCTGTCACCACATCCAGATCCGTTCCTCCGCCGCCCGGCAGCCATATTCCCATTGCCATATCCTATACCCCCTTTACCACTACCTGAAAATCAGTTGCTGGCTTCTTACCAATGCAGGTAAACGTCACCGTCCCGTTTCCGGTTTCAAAATAGCTGACGCAGGCCGCAGCCTTGCGGATCGCTTTTTCATCTTCTTTTGTTGTTCCCTTCGGAATTACTTCCTTGGCCACCGGCGTATCGTTTTCCTTCACATCTGGAACATCTACCGTCTGAGCATACGGCCCTTCTCCCTGCCATCCCTCTGCTGTCAAGGTAGCAGTTTGCGTTCTGCGCGCAGTAGAGAGAAGTAAATATCCCTGAGATTCCAGTTCTGCGATCATTCGCTCTATTTCATCTTTTTGTTTCGTAAAATACTGGTCAAATTCTTTTTTATATTCTGTATTCTGCCCGGATACTGAATCCCATACGGATTCCAAATTCAGTATTTCCCTGATATCACGGAACTCGCTGATTCCATCTGTCTTTTTAACATATTGACACCAGGGCATCTGATACTTGGTTCCACCGTTATCCAGATCCTGCTTGATCAGCTCTGGATAAGTTTCCGTCCCTGTCAGAGTTTTGAAATATCCCTGCTTAAACTCTTCCACTGTATTGACCTGGGTTAAATCAATCTCAAATACCACAGTACAATAAAGCTGTCCTGATAATACGTCTGGCGATTCTATTTCTTCTGTTCCGACCACCTGCACCATTCGGCCAAACTCCATAAAATAGCCTTTCTGAACATATACCGTTCCATTAGCATGGCTGACCTCGCAGCCTTTCGTAATGCCGTTAGCACGATTCAGGAAGGTATACATGAAATGTGCAAAGTTGGCGCTGGTAATCAGCTGCTCCGAAAATGTGATTCCGTTTACCATTTCTGCCTCCTTAATTTTTCAATTAATGTCACCTTTAGCTTTCCGAATGTCAGTCCAATCATCGAAGAATTGCTTCTTATTTCTGCTTTTGTTACAATCGAAGTTCTGACACCTGATTTCGTTTTAATCGTGCAGGTTCTCCCTACAAAAAATCTCTCCACCGGATAGAGACGGCTGGATTTTATCAAGCTGAATGAAACCTTGTGACTGTACTGATTTCCCATGAACGCATTGTAAACCTGCTGCAGCATCTCTTCTTCTGTCTGGCTTTCAATGTACATGCTCTTTACCGTTCCTGCTGCCCTATCCTCGTTTTCTCTATCCTCTGTAATTGTTCTGTCTGAAAGCAGGTAAAATATTCTGCGTGTCAGCGGCCCTATGACAGGATTCCCCGCTTCATCCTGAGAATCCGGCACTTTCCAATTCACCAGAAGCTTCGCCAGCACCGATACAGAATACGTTTCTGTGTAGTCCGAAATATCTGTCACTTCAATATCAATCGGAATAGGTGGTTCATCCTTTTTGCGGATCCGGATTTCTAATCGGGTGGAAAATGAAAATTCCAGAAAAATGCCATAATACTGCTTGGCATTTCCTAAATACGTTTTCAGATTATATACCCCATTTTCTGCTTCTACTTTAGCAGCTATAGGCGTATGGGTATCAGCAGACACTGATAAATAGGATTTATCCATCTGACTGTCTCCACTGGTTATAAAGTTGTCTTCAATTGCTTTAACGATGAAATCTTCAATCCCGGACTGAGCAATCAGTTCCTCATGTTCCACAAAAATTTCCCTATCAAACAGGTTTTCTTTTTGCAGTAGAGAAATCTGATAATTTGCTTTATCGCTTCCGCTGCCAAAGGTTTCACATATACCGATAAAAACTTTCTGGTTATTGTCTTTGCAAAATACAAAATCATCTTCTTCAATCTCTGGTTTTCGAGCCACTGTAATGGAACTTTTTTCTGCGTATTCAATATCTTCGCGGAACTCATAGTCCTCGAATTCCAAAAGGTCCTTAATTTTTAATGTCTGATGATCCAAAATATAAGCTAACATGTCACACCGCCCTATAAAATCGATAGATGGTCATAACCGTTCTGTTTGTTGCTCCTGTGTCAGAGGTAAATTCAATCTGGGAGTCTCCTACAGGAAGCTTAAAGAAATTTGTATTATTGATGTCAAGGGAATCGGAGAAATTGCTCTCCACACCCCTTTCGTCCACACGATAACAGTAAATGTTCCCGTCCACAGAGCTGTATAATATCTTCTCTCCTACTTGAAGAATCGTAGGGAAATGAACGCGAGACAATTCTTTTCCATTCTGTGTTACAATAACAGAAGGATTCTCGCAGTATCCATGAATCTCCAGTTCAAATCCAGCTGGCACATGGCCGGTATTTTCTATCACGACTCTTCGGAATCCATAGTCATTAAAACGGGCAGGCCATGTAAAGTCCCAGCGCAGCTCCCCCTCCGAACGACTAACTACAAACCGATCTACCCGATTGGAGTAGAACAAACTTTTGCAATTAAACTTAACCGGACATTCCAATACTTTAGCTGCTGTCTTTTCCGTTTTTCCCACTTCCAGCAGATCCACATTCCGATAGTATTCCCCTGCATCGGTTTTGTAGATCAGCTTCAAACTCTCTGCCCCATTGACATATGCTATAAAATTACTGCAAGCCTTATAGGGTGATTCTGTTCCAAAAATCAGGGTTCCCGAAATGCTCTGCTGCTTTTCTTTGATATAATTCCGAATGAAGCTATGTCCGATGGCAGCATAGGAAGCGTCCATACTGTATCCTAATCCACTCGGCTTGGTCAAAAGGCCGGAGGCAGGGGAGTTTAATCCCCATCTCCGACCATATTCGTTTTCAAGGTAAAACTGTCTTATCATAATTCCACCCCCAGATGCTCATCTACAATTTCGGCCAAAACCTTGCCATCTACATTCAGTACATTATGGTTTTTAAAATTCAAATATCTGGAAGGCTGGAGAGCTTGCGGCTGCATTGCAAGAGACATCTCTGAACTCAATTTCTTCACCTGGTCAAGCACTCTCCACGCATTATCTCTTAATCCCTTTTCCATTCCCATCATGAAATCCGGCATCCAGGATTCATAGTAATGCAGCGGCCCTTTATCTGGTCTTGAGAAATGAAGAAAATCTGCAATATCGTCTGCAATGTCCTTTACCGCGTCAATCAGCTCCTTGGCCTTTTCTTTGATTCCGTCAATCAATCCTCCTATAAAATCTTTGCCCCACTGAAGTGCTTTTTCCGGAAGGCCAGTAATAAAATCAATGGCTCCCTGGAAGCCTTCCTCCACCACCTGTGGGATAAGACTTACCTTTTCCGAAATGCCGTCTTTTAATTTCTGGAAAGTTTCCACTGCCTTGTCTTTGATGTCTGTTACGATTTTCATAATCGTCTCTAAAATAGTATTCCATAGCTCAGACGCTTTGTCCTTGATCGCCGTCCACAGTCCTGCAGCCGCGTCCCGAAGTCCTGTGATAATGGCAACAACCGAATCTTTTAAGTTTCCTGCCAGATTCACAACCAGATTTTTCAGCGCTGTCCATATGGTATTCGCTGCATTTTTAATATTGTTCCAGATCTTTTCAGCATCGGCTTTTAATTTATCAAAGTCACCAGTTACCAAATCGCAGAGCAGAAGAACCGGCCCCAGAATGGTATTCTTAATCAGTTCCCAGGCAGATAATGCTACTGTCTTGATTGTTTCCCAGATTAATGCCAAATTTTCTGTGCAGTTATTCCACAGCTGAATAATCATTTCTACCATAGCTGACAGAATTGGATTTTCCATCATTTCCGTCCATATGAGTCCAAAGGTTTCGGATACCTTGGCCCATATGCCAGACCACCATTCAGGAATGCTTTGAAAAAGTTCAACCAGGCTTTCCCAAGCCTGCGGAATGGTTTCAGTAAAAAATAAAATAATCCGGTTCCATACTGCTTCAAATACTTGACACAAAATTTCCCATACGCCCTGCAGCCACTGGACAATCGCGCCCCAGTTTTGGATAACAGCGATGATTCCTGCAATAGCTGCCGCTACCCCTGCGATAATTCCTATAATCGGCCCTAATACTGCCGTTCCGAGGGTTGTAAAAGCTAAAACAATCGCGGCAATCACCGGAGACAGAGCAGTAAATATAGCTAAAAGGCCGCCTAAAATGACAACAATATTTTGTACCGGACCTGGCAGAGATGAAAAAAAGCCAGATACAGCTTGAAAGCCTGACACCAGAATCGGGAGAATTTGATTTGCCAGATTGAAAATCACTTCTCCCAGCGGCGCTAAAGACTGTTCCAGTTTTCTGGTATTTGATTCCATTTCCTGCATAGGAGTCGAAGTCTGATTAAAAAGGTTTTGAGCCGATCCGCCAACATTGTCGTATGTATTTCCAACGCTGGTCAGCGCCTTTATAAATTTTAGGCTCCCGTCTTCCCCCATCGTTCCGAAGGCTGTAGCTGCCATATTGAGGGCTTCTTGCTGCCCCTGGCAGCCCTGAATATCTTTTACAATGGAATCAATGACTTGTTTCTGTGTTGCCTCTCCATTCTGCCATGCACGGAAGAGTCCCTGAGTCTCTGCGCTATAACTCCCCAGAGCTTCTTCTATCGTTCCGTCTGACAATCTGGTAGTTACTTCGTTGATAGCGTCATTAACTTTGTCCAGATTGTAAGCTCCGCCATCTAAGCCATTATTTAAAAGCTGGAAATATTCCTCAGCCGAGTACCCAGCCTGAGCGAATTTACCAGAATATTCACTCAGGTTATCTCCCAGCTCATTGGTTTTATCAAGCCCATTGGAAGTGCCAGTTACAATGTAATCCATCGCCTCCTGAGCAGTCAGACCGAAATTTTCCATCAAACTATTGACGCCTCTCATGGTTTCGTTCATATCGATCCCATATAGTTCATCTAAAGTGATGGCCTGTTCTGTGAGATTGGTCAGTTCAGTCGCATCTAAATCCTGAAGATTTTTCTTAACTGTAATAACCGCATCCGATACACCATTGATACTGTCCCCAACTCCCGCTCCATAAACATTCTTGATAATATCCGCTGTATTTCCAGCGGCCTCACCTGTTTCTCCAAAATAAGCAGAAGCTTTTGATGTGGCATTCTCTACCTCACCAAAAGCTTCTTGTGCCTTATTTCCAATATCCACTATGCTTCCGCTCAGACCGGATAATGTTTCTGCAGCCTGAAGCATAGCCCCTCCGTTTATTACATCGCAAAGACCTGATATTTTTTTGGATGTTCCTTCAGAGGCCGTTCCCATCCCCTTAAGAGCCTGTTCCGTTTGTTCTGCTGAGCCTTTTAAGGATTTTAAATTAGCTTCCGTCTCTACGATCTCCCTCTGGAGGGCGTTATACTGGTCATGGCTGATAGGATTTCCAAATTCAGTATTCACAGCATCTGCATCTTTTTTGAGCCGTTTTAAATAGCTGCTGGTTTCCTGTATCTCAGATTGAAGGGCAGCGTACTGCTCTGTTTCAATCTTTCCTCCTGCCTCCATCTCTTTTTGAGCTGCTTCCAGTTCCTTCAACTTCGCTTTGGTCTGGTCAATCTCTTTCTGAATTGGAGTAAATTTCTCCTTCCAGGAATCATACTTGTCTGCACTTTGAGCTGCTTGTTCGCTGGCCGTTTTCAGTGTTTCCAGCTTCTTTCCTGTTTCTTCAATACTTCTGGCCAGAAGCTCCTGCTTCTGCTGCAAGACAATCGTATTATTCGGATCCAACTTTAAAAGGCGCTCTACATCTTTCAGCTGAGTCTGAGTGTCTTTAATGCTTCCATTAGTCTCTTTCAGGGCTTTATTCAGCCCCTGGGTATCACCGCCTATTTCAATCGTAATTCCTTTGATTCTTTCTGCTCCCATCGGCTCTCCTTACGGCTTATAAATGCCCTTGTTATTCATACAAAAAGTGCCTGCCTTTCGGCAGACACCTGATTGGTTTATATATAGTATGTGATATACAAAAATGCAATCCACCAGAAAAATGTCATAACCGGAATCATCACAACTGCTGTTCCGGCATATAAATTTCTGGTAAATCCTCCCCATTTTTTTACACCCTGTTTTTTCATCAATGCCTTTTCTCTGAAATATCCATATACCGACAAAGGCCAGAAAAAAATCAGGGTATAGAATAGGAACTTCCAGCTGCAGAATCGGTCATCCCATGTTTTTGTTTCTTTTTTCCCCATGCTCACTCCTCCTGTCTGAATTGTACCACAGCATGATTCCCCTGACAATTAAAACCGGTCAAAGTCTCCCTGAGTCGCCTGGTACGGATACTCAACACTGTCATTGGAGCTTTCTGATAACATATCCAGTACTACACCCACGCTGAGTAATTCCAAATCCCGGACAGGAATTCCCAGCTGTGTGCATCGGAGCAGGAATAAAGGGGTGGTTATTTCCCGGACAGTTGGCTTAATTTTTTTTTATTCTCCACGTCTGTCTGAATATTCAGGCTCCACAATTCCATGATCTGAGGCAGAACCTCATAAATGGAAAATGTATTAAACTGCTCCAGCCATTCCTCAATGGAGTTTGGTATGGACGGATCTGCATGTTTGGCCATGATATAAGAGGCATTTTCAAAAAGTTCCAAATCCTCAATCGGAAGGCTGCTGCCCTCTCCTTCCCCTTTCTCCTTTTCCTCTTTCATGTGGTCTGCAATTTTCGTCAGATCCTTAAAAATATCTCTCCCAAATTTCAGTCGGTACATTCTGGGTACTGCTGCAGAAGCCTTGAATTCCACAAAATGTCCATCAATTTCAATCTTTTTTCTGAGCATATTTCCCCTTCCTAAGCGCCGGCGCCTGTCACATAAACGCTTTCATACCAGCTATTATAAGTTGCTTCATCTGTTTCAGCTCCTGTTTTCGCCTTTACACTTCCATCAGCCAGCGGCGCCGCACCAATGGACAATGTTTCTGTGGTTGGTTCTTTCGTGTCTTCTGTTGTTTCGCCCTCCACCGACGGTCTTGTTGCCGTACAGTTATAAAGAACATGGCGGACAGATTTCTGATCCCCATCAAACTCGAACAGAAGGGCAAACTTCGCTGTCTCCACATTGGCGTTTTCAATCAGAACTCCTTTGGAATCCTTCTGTTCTTTCAGTACATCGATTCGGAAAGAGTCCGGAATCAGCGCCATCTCCAGATCCCCCTCATAACCGGTATTAGAGCTTGTCTGATAATAAACCATTCCGTCTGCATAAAATGGAGTGATTTCTCCGCTGGCATCTAAAGCAATTGATACGGCTCCAGGAACTTTTACTGGAGTGTCCCATGTTACAGCTCCGCTTTCACTTTCTCTCAGCAGTGCATAGTGGACATTTTTGATATTAAATTTTACTTTATTGGATTTTCCTTCTGGCATAGTTAAACCTCCATTTCATACAACACTTCGTAAAGCTGCTCCTCTTCTAAAAAAGCTTCTGTTTTATTCCAGGCCATGCCTTCTGTTTCCATTAAGCTTTCCAGACGTTCCTCTAACTCAAACTCTTTCTGGTCTGCATAAAGTTCCAGATTCAAACGTGCAATCTTTTCATACACAATTCCATCTGCGAAAAAATTATTGCTTTCTGGCAGATACCAGACCAAAAACGGCGGCTCCACGACCTCTTTTTCTTCAAATAAAAAATACCGGAACGGAATGTTCATCCGCTCCAGCATTTTCTCAATTTCTGCCCGGCTTCTCATAGCTGTCTTTTTATCTCCTCTTCCACTTTCTTTGCAATTTCCTCATTCACCGGTTCAATGTGTTTAATCGCAGCCACCCGGCCTCCGCCCCGCTTGGCATGGCCGTTTTCCAGCAGATGCGTAAGGCTGTACTGGTGATTTCCCGCATATACTGTCACATGGATCGTGCGGGATGTTTCGCTGGTGGATACTCTCCAGCTTTTAGCATAATCTCCTGAATCCTTCGGGGAATCCTGCTTTAATTTCTGTACTGCTTCTCTTCCTGCTTTCTTGACCGCCTTTTTGGTTTCAGCAGTAACATAGCCGGAATACTCGTTCAAAGCAGAGGATATGGCCGCTGAGAGTCCTGACACTGCTGTTTTTCTTCCCATCACACTTTCCTTTCGTCCCGGAATGGAGACTGTATACTTTCCAGGGACAAATACAGACATGGGGGGCGTGTATCGAATTTCCTCTGAATTTGAGAAATCCTGTACTGTCTGTTATTCTGAAGAATAATATCTCCCCGTTCGATTCCTGGCTGTTCTGGAACAGCCACCAGACAGGAGATTTCACTTCCTGCTACTTTCGCTTCCCAAAACCGCTTTACACCTACTGTTCGGTTTCCAAACCGGATTCCTTCCCTTTTTGTTTTTAAAATGGTTCTTCCCGATACTTCGCAAACTGTCAGGAGCCCATCATTAAAGGTTTCAAACCCTCTGTTTTTCAGCCTCATACTTTTCTACCCTCTTTCTGAGCCGGAGAGAGATAATCTCTCCCCGGTAATTGTCCCAGAATTCATTCAATGCAGACGAACGCTCATACATGACATGATTGAAAAGCAGGGTTTTTTCCTGTGTTTCCCCTTCGAAGTCACATGTTCCCAACTTCCCGGACAATGCTGCCTTCCCTCGTTCTATCATACTGAGCAATTTTTCGTCTTCCTGAGGAGTTGTCTCCCAAGTAATATCCAGATAGTTTTTCACTTCCTCAAGCAATTTCATGGGCTCCTCCTTTTAGCTGATAGCTTTAGGCTTTGGCGCTTGCTGCAGCTGCTGCATCTGTCTGTACCTCCACCTTCAGAATGGCTGGTTTCAGTTTGCTGATATCAAGCACCAGGAATGCATTGTTATCAACTGGCTCTCCATGTCCATAAAGTTTCGTCAGATAAACTCTTTCATCTTCCAGGAAGTGACACTGATCAGAGTATTCGATTTTTCCAGATTTCGCTGTACCGATTCCCATAAAATACTTCTTGCCAAGGCCTAAAATTGCCTTTCCGGCAGGAACTCTGACGGACTGAATCGCCGCAGTCGGATACGGGAGAACATTATTCACATAGGTTCCCGCAGGGCTCATAATAGTAGTCCCAGGCATTACTTTTGTAAAATAGTCTGATGGATTCACCACCATAATGACGTTCTGAACAATCCGGCTCTTTCCCTTTGGTGTCACTGCCAATTTCGCAAGCAGGCCGCCATAGGTCACCGGATCAAACCTTGTCACTGCTACCGCCTCTTTATCCGGATATACTCCCCCTGAAACCTCCACATCATCTCCCACCTGCTTCATCATTCCGATGGGCTGATCCTTTCCGGTGCCAGCAATAATTCCTTCCTCCAGGCCATTATAGATTGCTTCCGTAAGAATATCTCTCACGTATCGATCCAGCCATGCAGGCCCTAAATCCAGCATTGCCTTGCAAACCGGAAGAAATGCTGAAAGCTTCTTCAGGCTCATATTGACCTGCTTAAAACCGGAAGTCAGTTCCTTTGTGATGGTGTCAGTAAGTTTTCCCCAGGTAGCCAGTTCCACCCCATCCGTATTCAGATACATCTCAATCAGTCCGGAAGTATTCTGGAAATCGATGGCATCTAAAAGTGGATGCTGCTGTGTCAGATCATCAAACACGCGGTTAATAACCGTCTCTGGCATCACCACCTCCAAATCTGTCAGGGCCTGCTGGGGGTTGGAGGACTTCATGGCCTGGATCACAGACTGATAATACTTGGTCTCTTCGCTGGTCAGCTGATGAACGCCTCTCCCTGCTAAAACCATCGTATCTGCAGCCTGCTGCTGTGCTTCCACCTCGCTGAGAATATTCTCCTGAATATTCATGGACAGCTTCTCGAATGCCTCTGCAAAGGCGTCTGGATCATTGTTCGTAATCGCATCGTTCATCTGCTGTAAAATCTTTGTTTTTTCCTGCATCAATACATCTTTGTTTTTCATTCTTACTCACCTTTCCGGGCCATGCCCTTAAATAACTGTAACAATCCATTCTTCTGTGAGGTCCCGCCTGGGTTCCCAGACTGTTTCTCCCTCAACTCTGCAATCTGTTCCCGAAAACTCTGCTGGCTGTTTAACTGTCGCTGCATCTGGGACAGCTTTTCCAGAATATCACCTGGTTTTGGCTCTATGGCCTTTTTACCATATACCTCGTCAATCAGGCCATATTCCAGCGCCTTATCCGGTGTCAGATAGGTTTCTGCTTCCATCAGCTCCATCAGTTCCTCTTCCGTGATAGTGGCTCTCTCTAAAAAAACCTGCCGGTTAGCCTCCATCATATCATCCAGATCGTCCGCATATTTGCGGAGCTGTGTCGCATTACCCGCACAGCACATCCACATGTTATGGATAAGAGCAGTTGTCCCCAGACACATTTTCCTCTCTTCGCACGCCTGTAAAATTAAAAAAGCGACGCTGTGCGCCACCCCATCTACAATTCCTACTTTATGATTTTCTTTCTGTTTCAGGAGATTGTAGATAGCAATTCCTTCTTTTACGGAACCTCCATTTGAATTAATGTGAAGTTCTATCGTCTGGCCGTCTGGAATTTCTCCCAGCTTCTCGGCAAAATATTTCGCCCCGGTCTCTGACTCCTCATATTCCCAGGTATTCCAGTTAAACTGTCCATACTCTGTTACATCGTCATAGATGTACAGAAGCGTCTTATTTTCTGCCTGAACCGGCTCCAGTCTCCAGTTGGTTCCATTCTGCTGCATTCTTTCCCACTCCTTTCTATCCAGTATCAGGATTCCTGTGCATACTCTCCAGGAATTCCTGTATGGTGCTGTAATTTTTTGTGATAAAATGTGTGTTGGCCCACTCCTCGTCAATATATGACTCACCAATCACTCGGCGTATATCATTGATAGTATAAGTACCCGATGAAATGAGCTTATCCACCGGCGTGGCAATATCGAAAATATCAATATGCTTTACAGCTGTCGTGTCAATCCTTACGTAATTTCCGGCCAAAAAACCTGCCATGCCATTTCTCTTCCGGTTTATCTCTTTTTCCAGAAGCCGCGCCAATGGATCAATACAAAAGGTCAACAGTTCATCCGTGGCTTTTCCTGTATCCTGTACGTCTCCCTTTGCCAGGGATGGAGGGAAAGAAAAGCCTCTGGCCGTAAAATCGAAAATATCATCTGCCAGCGCCTTAATATCCCTCGTTGATTCGCTGGAATAGGTTTTTGACTGAAGTTCCGTGTACTTATAGCCGTCATACAGCGGCAAAACGGCATTTTCGCTCTCAAAGAACTTTTTAAAGTAGACAGTCATCAACTCCTGAAGGGTATCTGAAAAATCATCCTCCGCCTGGGCCTGCGCATCTATGTCAAGGATTCCTCTGCTGCCTCTGGATTTGCGGTAAGCATTCGCTGCATACTGCATTAATTCGTTGTAGCTGGAATACAGCAGATTAACCATCTGACGCATATCCACCGAATTCAGCTGGAAAAACAGAACATCTGACTGATAAAATGTCTTCCCAAACGTAAAATCGTCCACAGTCACCCCAGTAAACTGATAATCATACAGGGCATAAACCTGCTTCTGGTAATCATCTGCCACATACAGCTGACCAGAAGATTCAACCACCAGCGCCTCATTATTCAGATACAGTTTTCCAATCAACTTTGTCAAAAAAGCAGAAGCATTTTGGTTTTGATTAGGTTCCACATTCCAGAGGTAATATTCTGCTTTTTTCACCGGTTCGTGGTGATAGTAGGTTCTGAATTCGCATTTGCTCAATGCGTTTGCGATTTTATTGACGCACGTCCAGAAAGCCAGTTCCCTGAGATAAACCTGATCCATCAATCCGAAAAACTCTGCCCAGTCAACTGCAATCAGGCTTTTCTTTTCTGCGCCTCCTGACAGTTTTTCTACCAGCCACTTTTTAAAATTGAGCCCCATCGTCTTTTCACCTCCTCTCTATATGGGTTTATCCAAAGGTAAACACCTTAAATTTTGGCTTAGGCCTCTTCGCCTCCGGCAGGGCGTCCTCCACAGTCATGCTGGCTGCCAGAGCCATAAATGGATCGGTTTTCCTGCTCTTAGCCTCGATTTTCCCGTAGACAAAATTTCCTACATCCGCATCGTCTTCCTTACCGGCTTTTCGATTTGCCCGAATCAATTTCGTGTTATTCGTGGCCCAGCGCAGCACTGGATTATCCCCCCAAGTAAACCACTGATTTGTGAAACAGCTGTCAATCATCGTAGCCACCCGCATAATATCTGACGGACGGACAAGCTTCACGTTCTTGTAGGTTTTGGCATCGAAGCCGATTTTCCGAAGTGCGTCACTGAGAAGCGCATAACGGAAATCATCCAGGGCCAGCTTTTCGATGTTGAATTCTTTTTTCTTTTCCACGATGTAGTTCGCCAGATAAGCTGGATGAATTTCTACATCATCCACCAGTGTCAACAGCCCCTGTTTTGCCCAGTCTCTCCACGGGCATTTCATCCGTGGAATATCTTTAGATTTTAAACACAGCCAGGAATGGCTGATGTCATATCTCTGATCCCCGTTTCTGAAATGAAGATTGACAGACGCAAAATCTGAAATTTTCGAATAGTCAATTCCGCAGGTGCAGCTCCATCCACTCAGGTCTGGCAGCTCTTTTTTAGTTGCAATAATGTTTTCCCATTCTGTGACCTTAAGCTCACTGACTCCGTCCGGAATATTCATTCGTTTCGTCATAAAGGCCGGCAGCCTGGCCGGATTCTTTTTCCAGTCCCGGTATTCCTTCCGGATCTCTTCCAAGAGATTGGGAAGATATGGTAAGGATGGATTTGCCATCGGCCAGTTGGCTTCATCGTGTACATCTTCTTTTTTATTTAATTTGCAAATAAAGGGAAGCAGTCCATTGTCAGGTTCTCCCCCTCGAAGGATTTCTTCTGATGTTTCCAGAAGATCATCCAGAGGCCCTTCCCGGACATCTCCGTTTGTTGTATAGTAGGATCTCCTTGGGTGCTTTTTCTTTCCCAGACCGGTTGTAAAAACATTGATATTGGCGTAATTCTCATACTGATGAATCTCATTAAAAATACAGATGCCAGAACGGAGTCCATCTTTTCCTTTGGGACTGTTTGTCCTTCCCTTCATCAGAGAGCGGGTTTTTAATGAGGCTACCTGTTCTTTTGTCCAATAGAAAAAGCGTTTCAATTTTTTTATATTTCCCGGCTGTTCAAAGGCAGCAATCACATCCCTTACCGGGCGCATGGCCTGATCTTCATTGTTAGCGCAGATGTCCACATCATACTCTCTGATACCGTTATAAGGTGACATCAGACAGACAGACTCCCAGGCAATCGTTCCATCCTTGCCTGCGCCCCGGCCGAGTTCACAGAACAGATCCGGCCACCGGGGAAGCCCTGTATCTTTCCAGTAGGTGCAGTCATGAAGACCAATGACAAACTTCTGCCAGGGGAACACCTGCTCGAAAGGAAAATACCTGGCAAGTCCGATATATTTTTCCAACTGTTCATCATCTACATAAATAGATTCTGTTTCAAAACAGCGCTTTACATGCCTGACGAGCAGTTCCTGTTCCTCGCAAACAGCAAACACATGATTCTCTACAATATCTATCCATTCCTGGATGTGCGGATTTATTTTTATAACTCTTCTTCCTCTCCATCAGGAATAATTTCTCCCGTAGTCAAGCCCAGCTTATCCAAAATAAGAAGCATCTGTTTTCCAACCGCCACTAAATCTTTCACTGATTGATTTTGTTTCGTAATTGGATAGCCACTGGCTGATGTTGTCTCGTAGGAAATTCCACGGGTTTTTATATCCTTCTGCAGTGATTTTTTTATATCGTAGAGATTCATATAGTCGCAAATCAGGTCCTGAAAACACTCAATATTTACACCTTTTTTCCACAATTGGAGTTCCAAAGAATCCTGAATTTTCTTTTTATTTGGTGCTCTTGCAGCCATTCCAACCCCTCCTTTTTTTATTTTTTCTATCATGTGCGAGAAAAATATCTTTTGTCGAGGCCTCCCACCGGTCTCCAAATACGAAATTAAAATGCTATTTTTTTAGACCGGGGGGAGGGATATATTACTCCCACCGCTCTTCTGTCAAAGGTAACGCTAAAGATTTTTTTCTATGTCCATGTATCTCCTCATGGCAATCATGGCATAGAGAAAGCAGGTTCCTCTTCTGATTTCCCTGCCACGAATAAAAAATTTCTAATGCAAGTTCCGGATGTTGCTTTACATAATTGACATGATGTACGGTTGTAGCCTTTGTGTAGGTTCCACGGGTTTTGCATAGCTGGCATTCATATCTATCCAGCTGAAGCACCTGTTTGCGAAGCTGCTTCCATTGCTGGCTGTTGTAAAAGGAATGGAGATCTTCTCTCTGAATGCAGATTTTCACGAATGAAATCTCTTTATCTGTCATTTTTCATCATCTGCCTTTTGCAAAGGAAAAAGCGCCCTCTCAGGCGCTCTCTCCTTACTTCGTATTCTTTTCTTCCTGCTCTTTCGCAAAGGAAAGCATCAGCTCTGTGATTTGGGCAGCCTGGCTGACTCCTGCCGCCTCACAGGCTTTCTCAAAGCGATCTGCTACTTCCCGCTTGATTTTAAAGCCCTTTGTCATGTAGCCGGCCTTCTTTTGATACTTCTGGCTTGCGATTGTCTGAGGGTTTGGGCTACCTTTTGGCATCTTTATCCCTCCTCATTCTTCTGTAAATGCTACGGCCGATAAAACCGGCCGTCACCGCAATTACTACGATTATGGCAATTCTCATTGTTAAAGATGGCGATTTGTGCTATACTTTTGATATAGGGAGGATTTCTCCTCCCCTGCTGTGTTATTTCCACAGCTTGTCGATTATCAGAATGATAATCCCCGTTATAAGCCCTGTCAGGAATTGAACCGCTACTTCAATCCAGTTGACTGGGCTTTTTCTTTTTCTTCGGCTACTGCCCTTCGCCATCTTTTATCACCTCCTTACATTATGTATTATATCATAGGGTTTACCATATGTCAAGTGTTTTAAATACTTTATCTAGTATTTTTATCCACATCTTTATCAACATATTGTGTATAAATAAAAAAACACCCGGAATAACTCCGGGTGAAAAACAAAAGGAAAGTTTTATTGGGTAGCAGGCTTCCGTCTGCCAGCGGATCCTCCAGGAATCGAACCTGGGACTTGATGATTAACAGCCATCTGCTCTACCGACTGAGCTAAAGATCCATCTTGCCGGGAATTCCCGGCGCTTAATGTAAACTAGGGGAGGAAAGCCGCCGGCCTGAATGCCTTTGGCTTCTATTATACTTTAACACGGATTATGCGGATAAGACGGATAACTTTCTATACTATTCCGTGTTTTTCTAAATATCTATCCCGTATCATTTTTCTCGGATAATCTGGACTTTTACTATACCCTGTTTTATCTGCTATCTTGAGCCAGGTCATTCCATCTATGTAGTACATCCGGAAGATGCAGCGTGTCTGCCCGTCCTCTATCTGGTTGATCCACTGCTCTACAGCTTTAACCTGGGCTTTTTTCTTTTCCAGTGTTTTTTCCCGACGCCTGTAAAGCTCCTTATCAAATCCAACAACGCTCTGAGGCCTTGCCTGCCCTGTCCGGTAGTCAAGGATTGTGCTGTTTCCGATGCCAGAATCTGTTGTTTTCATTTCCTCCAGTTCGATTTCCAATATTGGGATCTCTCGCTTTATTTTTCTGTAATCATCCAGCAGTTTTCTGGTTATTTTAATATTCAATGGCCTCTCCTCCTGTCCTGCTGCCCCTGTGCTGCTTCTGCCTAACTTCCTGCTGCTATTCCAGCCACCTGTTATCAAAATAGCAAAACCCAACCACGCACCCGGCAATTAGTATCATCCATACAACCCAAAACAAAATAGTTTCCCCTCCAGAAGTGCAGCGTTCCAACGCCTTTTCTGGATTGCAGTCTGTAAAAAATTTAGACTGCTCCGATATGGTGCCATCCATAAGCCTGGTATAAATGGTTCCTGTATACTCCTTGGAAACTCCATAATATTTATATCTCACGTTGGATAGAAAAGATTCTTTTATTGTATCTATGTATTCCCCTGAGGGAAGATCAATTTTCCCATAATCAAATTCCTGCCCGCAAAACTGAATCCTGCTGCTGTGTTTTTCCCAGCTGTCGTAATAGTCCCACGAATAATAAACTTCTGTTTCAGTATAGGTTTCTGTCTTTCCCTGAGCATTCTTCCTTGTTTTTGTGACGGTTCTGGTGTGCGGATTATAATGTTCTTCTACTTTTTCTATCCACAAATACTCCCCGCCTATTTCATCAAAACCGACCGGCTCAACCGCTCTCAATTCTCCGTATACAAAGGCATTTCCTATGTCTGTATCCATTCCATAGCGGAACAGTTCTGTATCCTCAATCTGTACCGCTTTCCAATATTCGGCATCCTTATCCGCTTGATAATCCGTGATTTTTCCTGAAATGAAAAATCCAATGAGCATCATAATAGACGCTATGGCAATACTGATAATGATCTCCCGCTTCGTTATTTTCATCGTTTCCTCCAGTGAGTCGGCGTATCCATAATATCACTCTTCAAACAAATTCTGCGGTGCATCGCTGGGTGCCTGATAATCCAGACGTTCAAATTTCCTGATTTCGTAGCCCGTCCAATCAAGGAAGATTCTGGACGGAAATTTCCTGGTATATCGGTTATAGGCCGTAACCGACTGATTATAGTTTTCTCTGTACTGGGCGATCTCGTTTTCTGTAATAGCCAATTCATTCATCAGCTGTTTATAGTTTTCATTGCTCTTTAATTCTGGATAAGCATAGGTTACTGCTGCCAGAGCCGTATTAACATCTTCTATCTGGTTGCCTCTTCCCATCCCATCTGCAAGCTCTTTCAGAGTTTCGGATTCATGCTTATCATACTGCTGCACGGAATCCGCCAGATTGTAGACTAAATCCACCCTTCGCTTTTCCTGGACTTTGATATCTGACTCTGCAGTGTAAACAGCCTCTTCTAGTCCAATCGCCTTATTTCTTGCTGACTGAATACCCACCAGACTCATCAGCATAAATGTGAACATTGTTCCAACTGCAATTAAAATAATTTTGTAATTTTTCATAGTATTTATCCTTTCTTCAGGGCCATACCCTCCACATTATCTGGTTGTCGGTCTACTTCCCGGATGGCTTTGGCAGCCACCGGATCCCGCACACCACTACGATTATGATATAAATCAGGTTTCATTTTGGCCTCCTTTGTACGGCTCCGGAAGGGGCTGCCAGGCTACTACTGTGTCATATACAACTCCAGGGTCTCTTGCTTCGTTGGGTTCCCCATCACAGCGTATCCATTCGTTTTCTTCATCCTCATACCACCAGAGCCCCTCTTCATATTTCCCCTTATATGTGCCACTACTTTCTGGATGATATCCCCATTCCTCTTTTGGGATAAAGTCAGAGCCATAGTCTGAAATCCAACTCGAGTGTTTTACTGTTACCCAAACGAGCATCTCTTCTCCTGGCAACCGTTCCTCTACAGGAATCCAGTGGTGACTATCCTGCTGCCGGCGAAGCTCTTCCACCTCCGCTGGACTCAGGCCCGTGTCTTCGTAGTCTCTCAGCTTGCACAGCGCCCCATATAGTGCCTCATAGGTTTCCCGTGTGATTGGTACTCCTATGAGCAAATTCTCCCACTGAATTCTTTTTAGGCCCCAGTTCCCGTATTTATCTATTTCTGTTAATCGTCCCATATGATTCTCCCTTCTGCGGATTGTCAACGTATCAAACTGATTCCCATAACAACATATCCCGGCTGAATCCCGACGAATTTATCATCGATTAGATAAATCACTTCTGCTCTGGCCTCTCTGCCGGAATATTTAATGTTATCCCATTCCTTCAGAATCAGGATGTCTCCAACGCGATATTTCCTATCATTTTTTCTGATTTCAAATTTCTTTTTGCCCGAAATTACGTCTTCAAAATATTGGGGATAAATTTTTAATTCATGTTCCATTTTCTCTCCTATGCAAACCGCAATTGATTTTCACTGTCATTGATAATCAGGTTTGGAATCCTCTCTCCTACTTTTAAATATCCGCAATTTGCTTTTACTAACGCTTCCGCCATTGTTGGGACAACACTGTTTCCGATTCTGGCCACCTGCTCCTTGATGGGGTACGGTTTCCCCTCAATGTCCCGATTGATGATATAGTCTTCTGGGAATCCCTGCATCAGCTTCAGTTCTTCCGGTTTCAGCATCCGGAGAAAGATATCAGCTATGGCGTACTTCTCTCCCTTTATGTTGATAGCCACATTTACCAGGCCGAACCGGTCTTTGGTGGTAATGGTATCCAGCGGTCTGTCTACTGTCTGACCTCCGCCAGACCCGTAATATTTAATCAAAAACGCGGATACCAGCCCGAAGTGTCCCGGCGATGTCGTAATGGTGTGAATTGGATCCTCGCACCCCTGTCCGATTCCGGATTTATAATATTTTGTGATAAAGGCTGTCACCAGCCCATACCGGTTTGACGTGTCAATGGTCTTTATCGGCTCCGACAGGAGCTGGCCTCTGGATTCTCCAGCCTTTTGTTCCCCGTGGTACTGGATGAGAAAAGCAACTGCTCTGTCATCCTGCACGATATATGGTTCGTTTTCCAGGATGTATTTCCGGATCCCGTTTGCAATCCGTTTCTGTGTGGCTGCTGCCAGCGGTTTTTTCCGGTCGAATATTGATTTGCCAATGTCTGACCAGTCGATATATTTTCCGCATGGCTCCCAGTTATCTTTTGTTCTGGCCTTCTCAGGCCATACGATTTCCTTTTCGTCTCTCCGAAAAATTGCGTACCAGCGTTTCCTGGTAGTGGGTGCGCCATAATCTGCTGCTACCAGCTCCCGGCTGTCAAACCGGTATCCCAGAGAACACATGGCTGTGATAAACCGCTTGTAGTCCTCCCCTTTTCTTTCTGGAATGATGTATCCTTTTTCGTCAAGCGGTCCCCACTGCTGGATTTCCTCCACATTCTCCATGATGATTACTTCCGGGAGGATTTCCCTGGCATGTTTAAATACTGCCCAGGGAAGAATTCTAAGCCCGCTCAGGCGGGGCTGTCCGCCTTTTGCCTTACTATGTGATGTGCAATCAGGGGAAGCCCACATCAGGCTTACCTTGCGTCCTTTTACGATGCCTTTCAGATCCGCCTTAAAGATATCCTCTGTTAGGTGCAGTGTATCCGGATGATTGACTTTGTGCATCCGAATTGCTTCCGGATCATGGTTTACTGCGATATCTACCGGACGGCCTAAAGCCATTTCTATTCCTACGCTTGCTCCGCCGCCGCCGGCGAAACAGTCAATGATTAGTCCCATCTTGTTTCCTCTTTTTTAATAGTCTAATACCCGTTTCTTATAAAAACATCGTTATCTGTTCGTATTCACTGAACTTTTTTTCAAGGTCGAAAATGGACTTTCCTGGACCCTTGAATGGTTCGTCTATTCTGGACTGTAGCCCCCTCAATCTTTCCCAATACTTTGGAAGGTGCTTGTATATATTGTTCAGTTCTTTGAGATTCTTGTTTCGGCAGCACCAGCAGCTTACCCTGTCTAAAATACTGTATAGTTCGATCCCGTCCTCATCCCAGTTATATCCATGATCGTAGCAGTACTGAAGACATTCTCTTTCTGTCATTCCACGTTCAACCAGAGGATATTTTTTGCGAGGAATATTTTTTATCCTCTGCGGCTCATCTGCTGCTATACCGACATACTCCACAATCTTCTCATCTGAATATTGCTCTCTGTAATGCTTGTTAATTTCATTCAGTTTGTACCTGGTAGCCCATCTGGCATTTCCCCCGCACCATCCATATCCGTAATGATATGGGTATTCTTTTTTCTCTCTGTATTTAACAGGCCTTACCAGCATGTCATAAACAAACGGATTGGCAGGATGTAATTCAGTAAATTCAATCCCTTTCTGTAACAAAACCTCCTTGATTCTGTCTCTATTTCTGTAAATGGAATCAAATTCCATACCTGTATCATAAAAAATCACTTCATCAACAGGAATGTTTTCTTCCAAACACAGAAGTAACATTGCCAAACTGTCTTTTCCGAAACTGCAACTTAAAATTTTTTTGATAACACCACGCTACAAATACCGTATCGTGGATAAGAAGCATCAGGCTACCCATGAGTTTTTTAGACTCGCAACTATTCAGCTTCTTTTTCGCCAGCACTTAGACACCCGTGCATTCAACCCGGTTTACCGGGATTCGTTATTCCTTTCTAATCATTCCTATCACCTTCTCCAGGGCCTTTACATCCCGGTCCCAGATTGGATCCGCATCACGTCCTGCTGCCATATCCCGGCAGTGGTCCAGAAGATCCTCCAGCTGTTTTACGGCGCCCTCCAGCTCCCTGATGTCCACCACGCGCATCCCTGCAATTCGAAACGCTCTGCAGGAACCTACTGAATGATCGGTTTCTAAGATTCCCTCCTCCAACATTTCCCGCAGGCATATGTTAATCGTCGACACGGAACAATAAAATTCCGCTGCAAGTTCCCGCTGTGTCGGCGGGTAGCCGTGCTGTTTTATGTAAGCTTTGATAATTTCCAATGCCTTTTTCTGGCTTATTATTTGTTCCATTGTACTCCCTCATTATAATTTTCTTTTAAGGCGGGCGACCGGTCAGAGTCGCCCTGTATGTAACACCAATGGCAGGTTATCGTGATATATTATGGCCATTGGGAGGTTCCTTGTTTACTCGCTCCAGCTCATTAACTGGAATCCTAAAATACAATATCCTTCTTCTAATCCTCTCATGTCTTCATCCATGTAAGAGATACGAGTTTCTGCCTTTCGGCTTGTGAATTTTCCATCCTGATAACACCAGAATTCCAGATCATGCCCTTCAAGAAACTTCTGGTCGTTTTTAGTAAGCTTATAGGCTTTCTTTCCTCTGATGATATGGTCATATTCCTCCGGACCAATTTTCAAGACATGCCCAGTCTTTACTGGGGCTTCCGGAGGTTTTGCGTGTCCTTCTATGGTCTGATGACAGTTCTCTGGAAGTATCGTTTCCAGGCTCTGCTGCCTATGCAGTTCTCCTTTTTCTTTTGAGTCAGATTCTAACTTTTCTTCTACGTCCCTGATGGAGATTCTTTCCTGCTTCGCCAGCTCCTTTTGAGGTTCCGGCGGAAGGCAGGCAGCCTTATTAGCGGCAGAATAGCCGATTTCCTGGTCCTTAAACTTTTCCATGAGTTCCGGCTCCAATTTTCGGTTGATATGCTTTAGCTGGGCCGTCTTGGTGACACTTAGACCTAATTTATCAGCCACGGCGGCACGGATATCATTGGCAAGGGCAAACTGGGGTTCTAAGCCAGTCAGCTCCCTGAATTTTTCCTGATGTTCTGGTGTGCCGGTCCGAAGAGCTTCCAGGGACTCCGTCAAGCCGATTACCTCAATCATACGGTCATGGTCAGTTTTGTTTCGCTGACCAGCATTGGTCAGGTATAATGTAATTCTTGCCATGATATCGTCCAGATTCTCCAGATGGACGGGAACCAGCCTGAACTGTTCTAATCCCAGCTTTTCTACCAGGTGAATCACTGCCAGCCGTCTTCTATGGCCGGAGATTAATTCATATTCTCCAGGCGCACGTTTGCGGGCAAAGAGCGGTTCTGGGATTCCTCCAGCCAGACGGATCATGTTCGCCAGTTCCTCAATCTCCCCTAAAGAATATTTATTTTCCCGGTTTGGAATCAACTGAGTGTAAGGAATCATCTGTACTGTGTACTGCGCCCTCTTTTCGGCGGGCCGGGCCGCCATGATATCATTTAGTTTCGGCATCCTCCAGCACCTCCTTTGCAAGGTCTCTGTAGTCTTCTGCTGCCTGTGAGTGTCTTCGGCAGCGGGCAATTGGTTTTCTCACGTTCTCCGCGCTGATAACATCCTCCGTTCTGGTAATGGCTGTCTCATAAGCCAGTAAGGGATAATTTTTTAAGATATTCCTAATATTCTTCCGGCTCTGAGCATTATTCTTAAACATGGTAAACAGAATCTTGGGCTCTGCAGACACACCCATCTCTGGGAATAGCCACTGGGCCATGTCCAGACCTTCACATCCCCAGCGCGTTGCCGGAACCGGAATAATTAATCTTTCTGAAGATTGGAGGGCTTCGCGCGTCATCCATTCTGCTGCCGGAGGGCAATCAATAATACAGTAGTCAAATAACTCCTGAACGATTTCCAGCTCCCACACCAAACGTCTCTTTTCCTTTATTTCCCGTACCCGTATATCTGCCGGAATAATAAACAAGTTTTGAATCCAAGTCTTTTTAATGGCTGAAAGGATTGTACAGTGTTTTTTCAGTACCTCCGCAATGCTCCTCTGGTGCAGGTTATAGCGACGCATCATAGAAGAGGCGTTCCCTTGTTGATCCATATCAATCAGTAAAACTTTCTTTCCAGCCTCCACCAGGCTGTAGGCCAAGTTTACAGCCGTCGTGGTCTTTCCTACACCGCCTTTCAGGTTCCATATCGTGATTACTTTCATTTCTTACTCCTCTAAACAAGCTTTTATCCTTTCCTCAATCCACTGCGCTTCGCATTCCTGATCTGCGATTTCTTCCGCTGCCAGAGCTGGAGAGACATAGCATCCGATGGACGCGTAGCCGGTAGGTGTTTCTTTCAGAATTTGAAAGCGTTCAGCGGTTTCTTTTACAATGTGGTATTTCCCGTAGATACGTTTCATCTTTCCCATTCTCCCAGTGTACGCCCTCCTCTTCTGTGGCATCGGATTACATCCGCCCAAGGGTACGCATGGCCATTGTCAAATAAACAGATATGAGGATATCTGGTATCAGACACCTTCGTCGATCTTCTGGTTCCTTCTTCATCCCGATAGTAATATTTATCTCCGACACACGCTTTTTCTCTGGCTTTTCTAATGGCCTCCGGCGTGATGGCCATAGTGTTCGTTCTTCTTATTACCTTTTCCTTGTAGTTTTCTGTACTTCCTGTTTGAATCGTGTAGACATATTCGTTTCCGATTCTTCCAACGCATTCAATTGCGTTCTTTACTCTCAGATTTCCAAACTGGTTCCTGGCATCTTTATAATCTAAACCCAGTTCTTCCTGAACAGCCTTGATACTCATGGGCTTTCCCGCTTTTTTCAGGCAGTCCAGAATCCTATGCTGTTTTTCAGCTGATCTTCTCTGTGTCTCTTCTCTCTTCATCGTTCTCCAATCCTAATAAATCTGTTCTCCAGTCTTCGCAATATACGCGGCCTGCTGCCGGTGTCCAATCGCAGCTATACTCAAAAATGCAGGTTTCGCACGTCTTTTCCATCCTATGTCTCCTGTGTCTCTTTTCTGGTTTCAGTTTTTTCTACTTTGATATTTCCTTTGCTGGTCATGGAAATCTTTCCTTTCAGCCCGTTTCCCACATCCAATGTCAGGGAATCGATCTGATCCTCCTCTATCAACTCCACAGCTGTTTTTAACAGTTCTACCGCTGTTTTCGGGAGATATTTCCCGAACTGCCTTTCAACTGTACATTTTGCCTTTTCCATCCGTTTTTTTCTGCTGGCATAATTTTGCGCTGCTGCACATCCACACAGCTCCGTTGCTGCTTCATCCAGCTTCTCCTGGGGCCACGGAAGCAATGTCTCAATCTGGGCCATCTGGCCACAGAACCGGCAGGCGCCTGTCTGTACCTCCAGTCCATCCGGATGTTCCCGTTTCAGTTCTTCTAAATCGCTTTTTAACATGTCTCCTCCCATCTGATGAATCCATTCTCCTGCTGTCCTTTGGCCTCGTCATTCTTTTCCTCTGTGTAGTACCGGCCAAATTCTTCGCGGAACAACTCCCGGCTGTATTTTTCTTCGAATATCCGTTCCGCCTCTTCCTTCAGGCGCTTGTCCAGCTCTATGTTCCCACCGTGAACTCCTGTCTTGTTGTGACGGTGACACCCAGGGCAGAGATGAACCTTCAATCCATAATGCTCTGACTTCTTTTTCTGTTTTTTCCCGAAAAAGACATGATGTTCTTCTAAATTCCTGGTGTCGCCGCAGTTGTAACACTCATAGGCTCCGCGCGGCTCCATAATACTTCTTGCCATTATTCCTCCTTCATCACCCTTCTGGAATGTGGGGAGAGAAGATTCCAAATCTCTTTCCACTGCTCCACATTTCTGATGGTGTTTCCTTTTGCGTTTTTCCAGTTTGCTGCCTGCCAGCCGGTCAGCCACTCGTTTTGGAAGGCGGACACGACATAGTCCTCTGATGAATAAATACTCAGCATACAGGGACGCTCCAAGACTTTTAAGCACTCAATCAGGGCCTGTAAGGTGTTGCTCTGCTTCGATGCGTCCCGCTCTCCGGATATCTCCCGACGATGGACTTCTCCAGCAGTGTCGGAAAATTCCAGACTGCCCCAGTATTTACTGGGGTTCGCGCCGATCTTAATCGTTACTTCATACATGGCTTTCCTCCCAGGGGATCAGGATATAGGCGTACAGGTAAGCGCTGCTTGTGCGGTAACCTGGTTTTGCTGTCTTTCTGGGTGTAAATCCCTGTACCAGCTTCTTAGCCTGCTCCCACAGATTCATCGTCTTCTTTCCTGTTTTCTTCGGTTTAACGTAAACATAGGTCCCCTCTTTGCAGATACCGAAGGAATCGTATTCGATCTCTAAGTCCAGACTGGAATCCTGAATCATTCGTTCTGCTTTTTTCCAGTACGGGGCTTTCTCTTCTTTCGTGAAATTAAAGTTCCTCATGCAGCGCCTCCATTTTCTCCCTGTATTTCTTTCGAATCTCTGCTTTTTTTACGGGTCCTACCCCTTTTACCTCATCCATGGCACTTTCTAACGCCTTAACAGACTCTAAGCAGAGTTCCCTGGCGTTCGTTCTGTGGTAGAGCCTGCACAGGAATGCCTCTACCTCCTCCCGTTTCATTCGTTTGATGATCCGATACTCTTCTCTTGTGATTTTTACCGCGTTATTACTAACTTCCACGCCTTCTCCTCTCTCTGGGTTTGATCCAGTTTCCATTGTCCTCCAGTTCAGGGGATATCTTGTAACAGGTGTAATATTGGTAGGGATATCCGGTTATTTCCGAATAGCCTTCGATGATACTGTCTTTTGCGATCCAGTAGCCTTCCGGGGCAACCGGTTCTTTCCGCCATGTCTTTGCGTCCACCACTTTGGTTTTTGTGACGACTGGCTTTAAATTCCTGGAACAGGAATAGCTTAATTTTGACGGATTGTCTGGATTCCTGAAGCTTTTCTGGGTTTCCTTTACCAGGTAGGCAGCCAGGTTCTCCACATCTCCCCGCTCCCTTACGACCGTGAAGAATACGTTTCCCTTCGTCCAGACTTTTCTCACCAGCGCCGGAGTCCGCCCGATGTCATTGATGATCAGGTGGTGGTGAATCGCTGTGGTCTCGTACTCTGTTACTACGATATATTTCAGCTCTTCTCCTAATTTTCTGTATAATTTCCTTAACTCTTTCAGAAAATCCTTTAAAATGGTTTTTGCTTCCGCCGGTTCCGGACGTTCCTCTTTTCTGTAGGTTAATACGGTGTGATAGTCCCCGAAATCAAAGTTCATCTCTATCTTTCTTCTGAGCTTTTTAATTCGGTTTCTCTCATTGACTTTTTCTACCTCTTCCTTGGTTGGCTTCTGCTTGGGTTTTGGCTTTATCCCTTTTTTTCCGTACCGGCTGCTATGTACTTTTTCCACCTCCCTTTTGTAGGGAAGATCGGTGATTTTAATTAAATACGGCATGCTGACTCCCTGTCCTAAGTTTAATAGCTGTAACGAGTTCTCAAGGCAGTGTTTCTGCCTTGACTTTAGTTCCCGCATGCCGTACAATTGAGGCATGACAACGTATTTCCATTTCGTTGGAACCTTCTATTTTTCCTTCCGGGGCCTCCTTTCCCGGAAGGTTTTTTATTTCACAAAGCTCTCTTACTCTTTTTCATACTCTTCCACTCTTTTTTCGAGTACACCCACAAAAGAACTGATAAATTTATCGGCCATGTCTAATTCCAGTCCGTGATTCCCTTTTGCCGTCTTGATTAACTCTTTCGCTATTACAGCGCCCAAGCCTGCGGAAAATTCTTCGTATGTAAGATCGTCGGTTATAAGAATCGCCTGCGCTATCGAAGCAACTCGTTTATCCGTTCTTTCAGCCACCTTAAAGCTAACGCAAAAAACTGCACCACATTCCTCTACAGGAAATGTCTTTCCATCCTTTAAATGGACTAATTCACCTTTTACCACTTGCTTTTCCTCCTATTTCGGTTTACACTTTTCTTGTGATTAT
>OBYG01000602.1_pt1 | contig 27938 bp, 20 predicted proteins | sample 1538201 | NCBI WGS metagenome assembly OBYG01 (sample SAMEA2580177, study PRJEB22360) | human gut metagenome | biome: human gut; feature: human-associated habitat; material: faeces | place: Denmark | collected 2008/2010 | reverse complement strand
TTTACCGTAAGCGGGGGGGGTTCCGCGGTGGGAGCCATACTCCGGTTGCTCCCGCCAAACGGAAGCCCTGAATACCGAAAGAGGCGATCGTGCGGATCACAACCTCTTCCAGCCGGTCTACATAATCTTTTACCCCTAACCCGAAACTCTCCAGATCGATCACCGGATAAACCACCAGTTGCCCAGGACCGTGAAAAGTAATATCTCCTCCCCGGTCGACTTTTATAAATTCGGCATGCTTAGCCCGAAGCTGTATCGCGCTGATCAGCATATTCGCTTCATTACCGCTTTTTCCCAAAGTATAAACAGGGTCGTGTTCTACAAAAAGCAAGTGGTTTTCGGGAATTTTATTCCCTGCCTTCTCCGCTTTCACTTTCTCCAGCAGCCGTTCCTGCAATTCCCAGACTTCCCGGTATCCTTTTTGTCCCAAATCTGCAAATACCGTCTTTTTCTTCTCTTCCATACCCTTGCCGGTTTTCACTTTTTGATATGTCTTTCCGCATGATAACTGGATCTGACCAACGGGCCGCTTTCTACAAAGGTAAATCCTTTCCTGAGCCCGATTTCTTTATACTCTTCAAACACTTCGGGCCGGATGTATTCTTTAACTTCGGTATTTTTAGCCGTAGGTTGCAGATATTGTCCGATCGTCATGACCTGACATCCAACATTTCTCAAATCATCCATGGTCTCGAGAATCTCTTCCCTGGTTTCACCTAACCCCAGCATAATTCCCGATTTAGCCACACACTGACTAGCAGCGATTTGTCCGATCACTTTCAAAGAAACTTCATAAGTTGCCCTACTCCGGACACTATCGGACAAACGTCTCACCGTCTCCAGATTATGCGATATCACTTCAGGTCCGGCATCGATAACCTGCTGTACCAAATCCGTCCGTCCCTGGAAATCAGGAATCAATACCTCCATCGTCGTATCCGGATTTTCTTTCCGGATAGCCCGGATCACCTTTACCCAATGCGAAGCACCCAAATCCTCCACATCGTCCCGATCGACCGAAGTGATCACTGCGTGCTTCAAACCGAGTAACCGAATCGACCGGGCTACATGTTCAGGTTCCTGAGGATCCAAAGGAGCAGGATGCCCTGTCGTCACATTACAAAACTTACAGGCCCGGGTACATATATTCCCCCCGATCATAAAAGTAGCCGTTCCGCACCCCCAGCACTCTCCCTGGTTAGGACACCTCCCGCTTGTACAAATCGTATTCAGATGATGCCCCCGGATCGTGTTCAGTACATCGACAGAAAGCTGTCCCATCGGCAATTTGATCTTCAACCATTCCGGTTTTCTTCTGGTATTTTCCATTTCTAAAGTAAATCGTATTCGATTGCAAAAATAAAAAAGAAAAACGTAAAAGCCGGGAGATACATAAAAAAAGAGCGCATATCCTTATGCGCTCTTCGCTAACTAACCCTTAAAACTGTGAATTAAAAATGTGGTTATTCCCGTTTAATACCACTTAGTTGTTGTCCATGATGGAATATTTTGTTGTTGTTTTCATTTATAAGATGCAACAACTAGAGATTGGTTGCGTCGGAAATATTATTTTTTTTCAAAAATATTATCGACAGCTAAAAAAGAAAGGCAGTTATATACATATTTACCGGGACGTGACTTCCTGTTATACCCGGGTGAAAGATGTCCCGGTGACACCCCTCAAACCGGTATCCGTTACCTATGGGTATTTGAGTGTATTCAATAACTTGAAATGGGAACCTGTCGCTTATGCCGGACCTCGGGAAGGACGGTTCCTTTTTTAAGATGTCGGGTATAGAGTGTTTATTACGTAACGATGGCAATAGTGTATATCCTGGCCATCGGTATGAATTGAATTATCATGACGGCTCGGGATGGTGTTGCCACCGATCTGGCTCCCTTACGCTTTACAGATCGGGTAGCGATGAAATCCTCTGCCTTGCCTGCAGTTGAATTGATTCCTGAGTGGGATAAGGCGATAGAGTCGGGGCATAGCGGTGTCCGTTTAATTGAAATGCCTCTTCAGGCGAATATTTTCAGTTTGTATGTAGAGAGCGTAATTAAGTCGGGTAAATTGCTTTATCAGAAGCGAGCCTTTATGCGCCGTCGTCTGATAGTAGCCTGTCGTTGCTGTGGAGAGACTGATGTGTTTGTGAAACATTACCCCCGTCCCTTTGTTTCCTACTACCAGGCATTATGACGATGGGACGGTTGTATCATTTTATGGGTGCAGGGTGATCAGAGGGGAGATTGTCGCTATGATTCCTGTGGTAATCAATCCGATATAGATCGTGAGGCGGGTATGGGCGATCTCTTTCGGGTGTTCGATCAGATAACGGTTGTGTTCGTCGTATTTCAATAATCCGGCGATTTTCTTTTGGCGAAGGGTATAGCGTAGTAAATAATAGAAGATCAGCGCACCACTCAGCCCGACGAACATACCTGCCAATAAGTCGCCCGGGTAATGTACACCTAAATAGATGCGGGTATAACAATTCAGGACGGCCCAACATAGAATGAAAATACTTAACCAACGTTGTCTGAAGAAAAAAAGCAGGAAGAAGGCTAACCCGAAGGAATTGGAGGCATGACAGGAAGGGAACCCATAACTGCCTCCCCGTTTCCCGTTTACGATATGAACAAATTCGGATAAAGGATTGTTGAGATTCGAAGGACGCAAACGCTCGACTGCGGGACGTATCCAGGTGGCACATAGCTGATCGGCATAGGTGATGGTTAAAGCAATGGCGACGGCCGTGAGTAAAGTCACATATACATTAAAATTTTTGCAGAGTATATAGAGAATCGTAGCGTACATCGGGATCCAGATAAATCTTCCGGTAAAAAGCCACATAAAACTATCCCAATAGGGAGAATGTAAGCCGTTCAGTGTTAACAACAGCTGTTGGTCTAATTGCTGTAAAGTTTCAAGCATAAGATTTGTTTTTTCATGTAAACGTACCCCGGAATATATAGTTCACTGAAAAAAGGAACGTTTAAATTGGTTGAAAGAATAGCTATCTCCGGCGTAAAGGTATTATTTTTCCCGAAATTTAAAGTAATAATTTTCAAAAGATTACGACTTTGACCTGCTCTCCTTATAGAAGTCGTTGAAAACCAAGTAAAAATGTTCGTTTTTGAGTTTATCAAAGTGTGTAAACTTTATGTGTTCGGTGCAGAAGATTTCATAAATAACTTACAAACTGAAAGCTTCTAAACGAAGAGTACCGTTCAACGGTTACAAAAGTTGTTGTAATTCAAGGAGATCAGAAATTGGGGTTGACTGTTTTAACCGGGAACAGTGGTTTTCCGGCCTAATCCCTGGGAATCGTGAACCAGAAAGTCGATCCTTTCTCCGGTTCCGATTCTACTCCGATTTTTCCGTTGAATTTGTCGATGATAGTAGAACAGATCGATAGGCCTAATCCTGTTCCCTGGATGAAATTGTTTAATTTGACAAAGCGACGGAAGACACTGGCTTGTTGATCTTTCGGAATACCGATTCCGGTATCTTCTACATAAAAGTAAATATCTTTTTCCCGGAGTCGGTAGCCGAAAAAAATGTGGCCTTGTCGGGTGAATTTCAACGCATTGTTCAGGAAATTAGAAATCACCTGATTGAGGCGTATACGGTCGATTTTGATTGCATACTCTTCAGCCTGTTCTGGTATGAATTTAATTTCGATACCGGTTTTGGCTTTTAGTTGAAAGACGGATTCGATTTCCTGAAAAAATTGATTCAGTTCCACTGTGTTTTCCGTAAAATCCATCACACCGGCTTCAATCTTGGAGATGTCCAAAATGTCGTTGATCAGTTGCAGCAAAAGGTCGTTGTTGACAGAGATAATCCGGGTATACTCGGCCTTATCTTCTTCGCTGAAGTCCATTTCGCTGGCCAGTAGATTTGAAAAACCGACAATGGCATTGAGCGGAGTTCTGATTTCGTGACTCATATTGGCAATAAAAGCGGATTTCAACCGATCCGATTCTTCTGCTTTGGCTTTTGCCTGAATCAAATTCGCTTCGATCTTTTTCAGATTATCGATATCTGCACTCAGAAAGACCAGTTCGACTTGTTCGCCGGAAGCATGAGGATCACGAAGAGAGGCATGATATTTATACCAATGCCATTCGTTGTTCTGGCGGATGCGGACATGTCTGCCGAAAGTATGGGCTTGCCCCTGAGCAGCTTCGTCAATAAATTGTAATAATGCTGTCCGGTCTTCCGGATGCATATATCGGTAAGTATCGATCACTTGTGTGATATCCCGGGTGGTTTCTCCTAAATTGATAAACCACTGATCGGTAGCAAATCCCTGGCGAGTAGATACGTTCCATTGAGCTACTCCGATATGGGCCTGGATCGAAGCAAAACTGAAAAGTGATTCGAGTTCCGCTACCCGTCGTTTGGATTGGGTATTTCGTTTTTCACTGCGGAAATGTTCGATGCCTATACATAAAATTTGGGCCAGGGTTTGCAAATAGATTTTATCTTGCTGGCTGCAAGGGCGGACTTGCCGGACGTAGTCGACCCCGACATATCCCCACAATTGGTTGTTCACATGAAGGGGGGCGACGAACATAGAGATAATTCCTTGCTCCAGCAGGAGGTGGCGCTCTTTTTCAAATTTGATTTTTTGTGTCACGCGCAGGTCTTCGGTGATCAATAGCTTATCTTCCTGCATCTGACTATACAACCACGGAATATCCTCGTTGGGAATATGCTGAAGATATTCGATTTGAGGGGGGACCGTATCGGCACAAATTTCATATGTATTCTTGCTGGTATTGTGTTGCATATCGAACTCGAAAATATAAGCCCGGTCTGCTTCCAGTTCTTTCAACATCCTTTGCAGAATTTTTTCCACGGACTCCTTTTCATTTTTAGCTTCCAGGAAAACCCGTAAGGCTGCGGATAAATGTTCCTGGTTATTCATGGAAGTATCGATTTCACTTTGTGTTTTGTCCAATTTTTTCCGATAAAAAACAAATCGTAATGAAGTGAAAATGACCAGATAAATGAGAATACCACCCCCCAGGCTACCACCGCACAACAACAGAAGTGTCCGGTGTTTAGTCCAAAAGGTCGGAGGCCGATTATAGAAATAGAGCCGGGAGGTGTTACAATTGCCGATGTTTAAATGATTGGTTTCCAATAGAGTTTCATTGATATGTACACCGAGGGATTGAGTATTGCTCTGGAGGGGAATAGCTTTAGCCGGTACTCCGCCGAGAACCCGGAGGGCCAGCTCCGACAATAAAACCCCGTAATCGAAACTTTCAGCATAATATCCTCCGATATAATCGATATTGTTATTCCCCCAATCCGTGACAGAGAATACGGGAGTCGGAGCCAATTGGCAAATATTATGGTGTACTTTTTCATGATCGTATAAGTACCCCTCTGCATCCTGCATCCAGCCAGTCAGTAATATACCGGTATTCGGCGAAAGATGCTGCAAACGTTCATATAGCGTGTTGGTCGAAAGGAAACGGCCGTCCAGAAAAGTGAATTTCAGATCGGAAGGATATTCCTGAAGGTATTTTTTTACCAGAAGGGTAGAATAAATCCCGAAAAACTGGCAATCTCCGATAACGGCGATTTCTTGTAAATCAGGACGTAAAGCCTGCATGAGCTGTATGTTTTGCGGGATGTATATATCTTCGGTAATTCCGGTGGCATTATAAGATCGGCATAAATCTTGGGTAAGCTGAAAGTTATGGGCAGACAATCGGGTAGGGTGAAGGTATTCACTCAGGTCTAAACTATATTTTTTTACTCCGACTAGTAGAACATCTACATTTTTCCAGGAGTCCTGACGTGTATACCGATAGGCCATCCAGGCGGCATCCGCGATGAGGATAACCATTTTGGGGGGATGTAACCGATGATTGTTCAAAATGAAACGGGTACTTTGAATCCAGATTTCCGGTGAAGCAAACAAATCGGTATTTAAATATTCGCTATATACCGGGTAGGGGCAATCGTTTTTTTTTAATTCTTGACGGAATGAGGCCTCGAGCGTTTTTGCCCAGCTTGAATTACTATTGTATGAACTGATTAATAAAATATAATCTTCCCTTTCTCCTTTTACTTGAGTAGGTAAAATTATACCTGTAATTACAATCAGAATAACCAATAGGCTTTGCATGCCGTTCGTGTGTTTTTCCTCACAAAGATAGGTTTTTATTTCGAGTCTGATTATGATTTCCCGGAACTTTACATTATAAATCAACTAAGAAATCAATACCTTATAGAAAACTGTTCCGACCGGGTAACCCAGGTATCCGTCTGCCGATAGGATGACTTGTTCTGATGACACAAAAACCGAACTCGGAATAGAAAGAAAAAAATATACCTGCCTTTTACTGGAACAATAGAGAGAAAAATAAGTGGTTGATTATTCGTATGATATGATAATGGTGAATATTTTATTTCAAAAATAATCGAAAAATGGTAACCTCGGGTTGGTTTTGCCCGTAGAAGAGGGTGTAAATGATGATTGAATTTATGATTTTATTTTAGCTGTTATTTAGATTAAGATTATTTAGCACACACCACGAGGGAGAGGAAGCTTATCAACAAGCTGATTTTCGGAAAAGTTCTTTATATTTTGGAAAGTGATCTACGGGAATAATACACCACGCACATATACACCACACAGACGCACGCACATATAATAACATCTTTTCATTAATCCCACTATTTTCCGATATAAAGAATCTACGAAAATGTCTCCCTTTTTTTATTTTATTTACCTTTTACTTAAAACCTTTTATTTCCTGTTTGTTGTTTTTTCCTTAACTTTGCAAGTTATTTGTAAGGATTGAAAAAATGAAAGAATTTCAGGAAGAAGAGGGACAGATTGTCATTTACGGTGCACGTGAGCATAATCTGAAAAATATAGATTTGACTATTCCGCGGAATAGTCTGACTGTCATTACCGGATTGAGCGGGAGTGGGAAATCGTCTCTGGCTTTCGATACGATATATGCAGAAGGACAGCGTAGGTATATGGAGACTTTTTCGGCCTATGCCCGTCAGTTTCTGGGAGGGATGGAACGTCCGGACGTCGATAAAATTACAGGATTGAGTCCGGTTATTTCTATCGAACAAAAAACGACTAATAAGAATCCCCGTTCGACAGTAGGTACGACGACCGAAGTTTATGACTTTTTGCGTTTGCTTTTCGCACGTGCCGGCGAGGCTTATTCTTATGTTACAGGGAGCCGGATGGTGAAATATACGGATGAGAAGATCATCGAATTGATTCAGAAAGATTTCGCTGGAAAAAAGATTCTGCTTTTAGCACCGGTAGTGAAAGGACGGAAAGGAAATTACAAAGAGCTTTTCGAAAATTTACGGAAGAAAGGATTCATTTCGGCACGGGTAGACGGGGAGATCCGTGAAATCGGACTCGGTATGAGTGTGGATCGGTATAAAATCCATGATATCGAGATTGTGATCGATAAGATGATTGTCGACCATATCGATTTGAAACGCCTGAAAAGCTCGGTGGCTACTGCCATGAAAAACGGTAAAGGGGTGATGATGGTTAAACCGTTGGATCGCGGGGATATTAAATACTATAGCCGGCATCTGATGTGTCCGGATACCGGGATTTCTTACCGGGATCCTGCTCCTCATTCTTTCTCTTTTAATTCCCCTCACGGAGCTTGTCCCAAATGTAAAGGGTTGGGGTATGTGAATGCGGCCGATATCGATAAGATCATTCCTAATAATGCGCTTTCGATTTATGAAGGAGGGATCGAACCGCTGGGAAAATATAAAAATAGCATTCTTTTTTGGCAAATAGAGACGGTGTTGAAAAAACATGGCTATGAATTGCATACTCCGATCCGGGAGCTTTCGGAAGAGGCTTTGACGGATATCCTGTATGGTTATCCCGGACAAATCCGGTTAGAGAATACAGCTTTGGGTGTCTCTTCCAATTCGCTTTATAATTTCGAAGGTATTATCAAGTATGTCACTATGCAGGAGGAGAATAGCACTTCGAAAAAAGCGAATAAATGGGCCGAACAGTTTATTTCGGTTGTAAAATGTGACGTATGTAACGGGCAGCGCTTGAATCAGGAAGCTTTGAATTTCCGGATTGCCGGTAAAAATATTGCTGAACTGGCTTCTATGGAACTGAGCGATTTGTATGAATGGGTATGTACCACCGAAGCACAGCTCGAAGACAAACAACGGCAGATTGCCGGAGAGATATTTAAAGAAATCCGTACCCGGTTGAAGTTCCTTTTGGATGTGGGCTTGGAATACTTGTCTTTGAATCGTCAATCTATGACCTTGTCCGGCGGGGAATCGCAGCGGATACGTTTGGCTACTCAAATCGGTTCACAGTTGGTAAATGTGTTGTATATTCTGGATGAACCGAGTATCGGCTTGCACCAAAAAGACAACCGGCGGCTGATCCATTCCCTGCAACAATTGAGGGATAATGGAAATTCGGTGATCGTAGTGGAACATGACCGGGAGATGATGGAAAGTGCGGATTATATTGTCGATATGGGCCCAAAAGCCGGTAGGAAAGGGGGAGAAGTTACCGCTATCGGTACGATCGACGATATTAAAAAGAGCGATAGTCTGACAGCTCAATATCTGAATGGTACCCAAAAAATACAGATACCCGAAAAAAGAAGGGAAGGAAACGGAAAATTCCTGACCTTGAAAGGATGTACGGGGAATAACCTGAAAAAAGTAGATGTAAGCATTCCTTTAGGGATGTTGGTATGTGTGACGGGAGTCAGTGGAAGTGGCAAGTCGTCGTTGATCAACGGGACTTTGCATCCGATCCTGACCGAAAAGTTCTATCGCGCGATTACCTCGCCTCTTCCTTATAAAGCTATCGGGGGAATCGAACATATCGATAAAGTAGTGGTGGTGGATCAAAGTCCTTTGGGCCGTACCCCCCGTTCGAATCCGGCGACCTATACCGGTATCTTTACCGATATACGTAAGATTTTCGAGAAGTTGCCGGAAGCTCAGATTCGCGGATATGGAGCCGGACGTTTTTCATTCAATATTCCCGGCGGACGTTGTGAAGAGTGTAAGGGAGCCGGAGTGAAGACGATAGAGATGAATTTCCTGCCGGATGTGTATGTGCATTGTGAAGCTTGCGATGGAAAGAGATATAATAAAGAGACCCTGGAAGTGAGGTATCGCGGAAAATCGATCGGCGATGTGCTGAATATGACGATCAATCAGGCAGTCGAGTTTTTCGAAAATGTCTCTTTCTTGCAACAAAAGCTGAAGGTGCTTCAGGATGTGGGATTAGGCTATGTGAAACTGGGCCAGCAATGTACGACTTTGAGCGGTGGAGAATCACAACGAATCAAGTTGGCGGCTGAACTGGCAAAGAAAGATACCGGTAAGACACTTTATATTCTCGACGAACCGACAACGGGATTGCATTTCGAGGATATCAATATACTGTTGGAGGTTATACAGAAACTGGTGAATAAAGGAAATTCTGTCATCGTTATCGAGCATAACCTCGATGTTATTAAAGTGGCCGATTATCTGATCGACATGGGACCTGGAGGGGGGAAAGAAGGAGGAAAGATCGTGGCTACAGGTACACCCGAAGAGGTAGCTGAATGCAAAAAATCGGAGACCGGTAAATTTCTGCGGGAAGAGTTGAAAAAGGTAAAAGGCTAAAGGCTATAAGCTAAAGGCTAAAGGCTATAAGCATATATTTCGAACTGCCTATAGCTTTTAGCTTATAGCCTTTTACTTTTTAAATGATTCCCAGTACGTTCAGGAGGATCAGGAATATACAGATAGGGGCTATATATTTGAGAATAAAAGTATAGAGCCGGAAGAAGCGGGTTTTCAAACTGCCGTTGTTGCTGATTTCACTGTAGAGGATGCTTTTATCCAGGTACCATCCGGCAAAGATACAAATCAGAATACCTCCCAAAGGAAGTAATATATTCGAACACAGATAATCACAGGCATCGAAAAGGCTCATTCCGAAAATTTGTACATGGCGGAGGGGTCCGAATGAGAGAGTATTGAAACTACCGATACAAGTGATGACCAGCGTGGCGATTACCGTAGCCCAGGGGCGTTTCAGTTTCTTTTCTTCGACAAGATAGGCTACCGGCACTTCCAGTAAAGATATGGCGGAAGTCAGGGCGGCGAAAGTGAGCAGGATGAAAAAAAGGATCGCCCAAATTTCACCTGCAGGCAGTCCCTGAAATACTTTGGGGAGAGTCAGGAAAACCAATCCCGGACCGGCTTGTGGATCGATATGAAAAGAAAATACGGCCGGCAGAATAGCGATACCCGCTAAAATGGCAACCAAGGTATCGGTGATAATTACTTTCAGGGAGATACCGGTCAGATTGTCGTTTTTAGGAATATAAGAAGCATAAGTCAGCAGAATACCCATCCCCACAGAAAGTGAGAAAAAAGCCTGACCTAAAGCGGATAAAATACTATCGGCGGTGAGCTCGGACAGTTTGGGAAAGAATAAGAATCTCAAGCCTTCTGCCGAACCGCTTAAAGTCATAGAATTAATACTCAACGCAATAATGATGATAAACAGTAGGGGCATCATCAGTTTGGAATACCTTTCTATCCCTTTTTGCACCCCTCCCATGATAATCGCTCCGGTAAGGAACATAAAACCGATATGCCAAAGGAGTGCTTTGTAAGGATGGGAAATGAAATTGGTGAAAATGGAATTTATATCTTCTGCACTTTGCCCGTGAAAGGAGTTACTTATCGACAACCACACATATTCGAGCGTCCAGCCGGAAACCGTTCCATAAAATGAAAGGATCAGAGTGGCTGCAATAATCGAGAGGAGACCGAACAAAAACCACTTCGTGCCCGGTGCCAATACGCGGAAAGTACCGAGTGCATTTTGTTGGGAACGACGTCCTAAAGAAAATTCGGCCAACATCACCGGTAAGCCTATGGCTATGGTAAAGAATATATAGACGAGTAAAAAAGCTCCTCCGCCGTTTGTACCTGCCACATAGGGAAATTTCCAGATATTTCCTAAACCGACTGCCGAACCTGCTAAAGCTGCTATAGCCCCGAATTTGGATTTAAAACCGATTCTATGGTTTGAATGGTGCATATCAGATCTATTTTTGACTGTAAAAATAAAACAATTCTTGTTCCCAGTTAACTTTGCAATAAAGTTTAACAGATTGAATAATAATGTTTTTGAATTCAATTTGATTTACTTTCAATTTGAAATTGAATTTTCTTATCATGTAACGATTCTGAAGTAGAAAAGTTGATGCGAGCTACTTTTCCGGTTAATAGTTGCAATGGTTGCAAAAGTTTCAGAAATTAAGCCTAACCGCTGCCGTGTTTTAGTCCAATTAATATTTCTTCGATAAAAAAATTGAAAACCACTTGTATGTTACTATGGAGTAACATATATTTGTGACTGAATGGTAACATATATAAAAACAGTAAGAAAATGAAAATAGAAAAAGACAGGGAAACTACAGAAAAGCGTTTGCTTACGGCAGTTGGTGAAATCATAGAGGAAAGCGGACTTGAGTCTTTAGGGGTAAATGCCGTAGCACAAAGGGCCGGAGTATCAAAGATGTTGATATACCGCTATTTCGGATCATTGGAAGATTTGATAGCCCAATATATCATACAGCGAGATTATTGGGTAAATATTCCGACAGAGATTCCCGGGAAGAATGAACTAAACGCATTTGTTAAAGATATGTTCCGGGAACAAATTCGGCAGTTAAGGGAGGATAAAATGCTGATACGCCTATACCGTTGGGAATTGTCTGTCAATAATCCGATAGTAGAACAAATAAGGCGGAAGCGAGAGGAAAACGGGATTAAATTGATTGAATTTATTAGTCGTATTTCCGGTGTTCCTTTTTCTCAAATTCAATTTTTGGCAACAATGATTAGTAGTTCTATTACCTATTTAGCAATGTTCGGGGATGTCGGAAAAGTTTATAATGGTTACGATTTTAAGACCGATGATAGTTGGGAACAGTTAGAAAAAGGAATTAATTTGATTGTTGATAAATGGATATGATATATAAAAAATATAATAAGTTTAGTAATCATGGTTTTAGGAAATATAAATATACATGCTCAAAATCCCGATTTCCTGTTTATGGTAGAGTATGCCATTAAAGCACCGTCAGGGCATAACACCCAACCGTGGCTTTTCAGGATCAACGAAAATAGCATCGAAATACATCCTAATTTTGACAGGGCGTTGCCTGTTGTTGATTTTGATAACCGAGAATTGTTTATCAGCTTGGGATGCGCTTTGGAAAACCTTTGTATAACCGCTTTAGAAAAAGGTTATGATTATGATGTTGAATTAACGAAGACGGGGATTATAACTGTTTACCTCTCCTCTCCGGATACCTCTGGATATAATTCGTTATTTCAGCAAATTCCGTTAAGACAAACAAACCGTAGTATATACAACGGAAAACAAATACCGGAAGAAAATATTGCTGAATTAAGAGAAGTTATAAATGATGAAAATATCAATATTCGTTTTTACAAACATGGAACTCCTGAATTCGATGCCATAAGGAATTATATCGAACAGGGCAATCGGATTCAAATGCAGGACAAAGCATTTAAAAAGGAATTGAAAGAATGGATGCGTTTTAATAGGAAACACAGCGAAAAAACAAATGACGGTTTAAGCTACCTTGTTTTCGGTGCCCCTAATCTACCCAAGTTTATTTCAAAGCCTATTATTGGCCAAGCTGTAAATGAATGGTCGCAGGTAAAAGGGGATAACAAGAAAATCGCATCCGCTTCACATTTGGTTTTATTTACAACGCAAAACGATAATATTCCCGAATGGATTGATCTCGGACGAAACCTGCAACGTTTCCTGCTAAAATCTACTGAACTGAACATTATTCATTCTTACTTTAATCAACCGAATGAAGTACGGGAATTATCTGTAAAAATGGCTGAATCCCTCGGTTTAGCCGGGGAATACCCTACAATACTATTACGAATGGGTTATGGTGAAACGATGCCATATTCGAAAAGAATAAACGTAAATAAAGTTCTTATAAACAATTGATAAAAACACTGCGAGAATGATAAATAAGTGTAGATATGTATATCACTGTCTTCCTGTAAATTTAAGTTTGACATTTATTTTTACTATAAGCAAAACGGCGGACAAATGGTAGCGGAAAACGATTTATGATGTCTGTAAAGTACCCGTCGTAAACAGATGTACAATGTAAGATAAAATCCCTAAAAATAGGTATTGCCGGGTAATTTCAAGCCCTGTACTTTTACAAAAATAAAGACAGAAACATCGTTCATTATTAATGCAAGTGCTGAAAGAAGACATACGGGGGCGTATTTTGGCGGTTGCCAAACTGCAATTCGGGCAGAAAGGTTATTCCAAAACTTCCATGCGCGAAATAGCCGAGTTGGCAGGTGTTGGCGTGGGAAACATCTACAACTACTTTGCGAGCAAAGATGAACTGTTTGGCGAGGTGGTTCGTCCGGTGATGCATGCACTGGAGGCAATGTTGCAGGAGCATCACGGCATACGGGGTGAAGATGTGATGAGGATGAAGTCGGAAAAGTATCTGAAAGCCTGCATAGACGAATATGTTTCGCTTATTGACGAGCATCGTACCCTGCTGGAGATTCTGTTGTTTCGCGCACAAGGCTCTTTGTTGGAACATTTTCGTGAAAGCTACACCGACCGCTCCACGGAATTGGTCAAGGCATGGTTCGCATCCATGCAGCGGAAATACCCTGAAATCAATACGACGGTGTCCGATTTCATCATCCACCTGCATACGGTATGGATGTTCACCATGTTTGAGGAATTGCTTATGCATTCAGTACCCAAACAAGAAATGGAAGCCATCCTGCACGATTACATCTTATTTGAAATCCAAGGCTGGAGGGCAATCATCAAGATATGAGAGACAGAAAACGTACATACGGGCAACCGGCCATATCACAATGGCTGGGAAGGAGGAAAGCTTTACGGAGGTTTCCTCCTTTTTTTATGAACAATTCTGAATATCGTTCACTATTAAATAATAAAAAATATGAAACAGAAACACGAGTTTAAGAGCATTGTGGCGGAAACACTGCTCATTCCGCTATACATGCGGGCAAAGGAGAGCCGCCGGGAACGTCCCATTCTGAACGACAAGGCGGCTGAGTGTCTGGCAGACAGTCTGGAATACGACTATTCCCGCTTCGATGGGGCAAAGTTGAGTGAGGTAGGTTGTGTGGTGCGTGGATGGTATTTCGACCGTGCCGTGCGGCGGTTCATCGGGACACATGCCCGTCCGGTGGTCGTGAACGTGGGCTGTGGGCTGGATACCCGCTTCCAGCGTATCGGCGGCGGGAAAGCCGTTTTCTACGATATGGACTTACCGGAAGTCATCGCGTTGCGCCGTGAACTGATACCCGAACAGCCGGGTAATGCTTATATCGCAGCGTCTTTGTTGGAAACCGGTTGGATGGACGATTTGCTCCGGCGACACCCCGATGCAGAGTTCATCTTCATCGTGGAAGGCGTGCTGATGTACTTTTACGAGAAGCAGGTGAGGTCTTTCCTGCACGCCGTAGTAAGCCGTTTCGGAGGGGGCGAACTGTGGTTCGACGTATGTGGCACGATGATGAGCCGGCACGGTGTGAAACCTGATTCGCTCCGCAAACACGAGGCGCAAATCCGTTCAGGCATAAATGACGGCCACCGGGTAGAGCAATGGGAACCTGCCTTGCAACTCATCGAACAAGCCAATTACATGAAGTTCTTCCGCCCGCGCTGGGGTTTCTTCTTCGGACAGATACTGGGACGGCTGACCCGGCTGTGCTACCGGTTCAGCTCGTTGTTGGGCTATAGAATCCTGAAGGGATGAGAAAGCCTGTTTGCTTGCTTTACGTAAAAATGATTTACATCCATTATGAAAGCTAAGAAAAAAGAAGGATTGTCCTGCCTGTTCGAGATTGCAGGGCAAAAGAAAGGGCTGCTTGTATTGGCAGGCTTACTGTCTGCCGGTAGTGCAGTATGTATGCTTGTGCCCTATTGGGCCATCTATGAAATCTTGAAAGAACTGTTGTCGCACGGCGGAAATCCTCCTGGTGCAGACGGGGAAGCCGTGATACGGTGGGGATGGACGGCATTCGGCGGACTGGTTGGCGGACTGGTATTGCTGTATGCTGCCCTGATGTCCTCCCATGTCGCTGCTTTCCGTATCCTGTACGGCTTGCGCGTCCGTCTGTCCGAACATATCGGTAAACTCCCGCTGGGGTATCTGAGCAACACTTCCACCGGAGCCATCAAAAAAACGATGGAACAGAATGTCGAGAAGATAGAAGGTTTTATCGCCCACACTATCCCGGATTTGGTGAATGTGGTGGCTACAGTGGCAGGGATGCTCGCTGTTTTCTTCTCGCTGGATGTGTGGCTGGCCTTGGTGTGTCTGGTTGTCGTGGTGCTCAGCCTGTTCCTGCAATTCTCCAATTTTATGGGGAAAAGGGCAAAGGAGTTCATGGCCACCTATTACGACGTGCAGGAAAAGATGAGTGCATCCGCTGTGCAATATGTGCGGGGAATGCCCGTGGTGAAGATTTTCGGACAGAGTGTCCGCTCGTTTCGTCAGTTCAACGCCGAGATTCAGGCCTACAAGACCTTTGCCTTGAAGTGTTGCGACACATACCAGAACGGGATGATAGCTTTTACCGTCCTGCTCAATTCACTGGTGACGTTCATTCTTCCTATGGGTATTTTGTTGATACAAGCCAATCCGCAGTCGCTTTCGTTGGCGGCGGTGTGGCTATTTTTCATCATCATGGGACCTGGCATGACTTCGCCAGTCTATAAGCTGACGTTTTTGGGAGGCAACACGCGCGACATCAACGAAGGGGTGAGCCGCATCAACTGTATATTGGAAAAGAAACCTGTGCCGGAACCGGAGCATCCGCAGGTGCCTGCCGCTTACGGTGTGGAATTCCGCCATGTGTCGTTCTCTTATGAAAATACAGAGCAAGGAACACGGACGAAAGCCCTGCATGATGTCAGTTTTATCGCACCACAAGGGAAAATTACTGCTCTTGTAGGCCCTTCCGGGAGTGGCAAATCAACAATAGCCAACTTGATACCCCGTTTTTGGGATGTGGAACAAGGGGAAATATGCATAGGTGGCGTGGACATCCGCCGGATTGCCACGGCTAAACTGATGGACATGGTGTCATTCGTATTCCAAGACACCTTTTTGTTTTATGACACCCTGTATGAGAACATAACCGTCGGTTCTCCTGTTGCCACTAAAGAAAAGGTTATAGCCGCAGCCAAGGCCGCCCAATGTCATGACTTCATTGAGAAACTGCCACAAGGTTACGAAACAAGGATTGGTGACAAAGGCGTGTTTCTCTCTGGTGGTGAAGCACAACGGATATGTGTGGCACGTGCCATATTGAAGAATGCACCGATATTAGTGTTGGACGAAGCCACTGCTTTTGCCGATCCGGAGAACGAACACAAAATGCAGATGGCTTTACAATCGTTAATAAAGAACAAGACGGTTATTGTGATAGCCCATCGCCTTTCCTCCATTGTTTCCGCCCATCAGATAGTCGTCATGAAGGAAGGGCGTATTGTACAATGTGGGATACATGATGTGTTGTCGACCGCAGAAGGGGTTTATAAGAATATGTGGGATGCCTATACGAATGCTTACCAGTGGACGTTGAACAAAAATTGAAAAAACAGAGAAGAATCATGAAAGAAAAGAACTTATTGAGCAGAATTTTACAAAACATAAGTTGTCCCGCAGGGATTTTGGGGACGGATGATTTTACGGGGAATAAATTGCTTTCACACACCTTTGGCTTATCGTGGATACATATTATAGCACATAAATGAAAGGATTTAAGATATGGATGCAATCGATAATATTACAATAGGCCATACGGAACGGCTTTACAAGCCCGTGGGCTATACCATGCTTACCAATCTGGTTAACATCGTGCCGTTCTGCCTTTCCATTGAAGCGGTACGTATTATTTTCGGCGCGTTTGACGGGAGCGGACAGCCGCTTGACACAACTCGCCTGTGGTACATATTCGGTATAATGGCTGTTTATATGCTGGTCATGTCTTTGGCGGAACGGGCTTCTTACCGAGCCAATTTCAGGGGAGCATACGAAATGAGTGCTTTGGGGCGTTTGGCACTGGCGGAACACCTGCGGAAACTTTCATTGGGTTTTTTGTCCAGACGTGACCCCGGCGATTTGTCTTCCATGCTCATTACGGACTTCATGTTGGCAGAAACCGGAATTTCGCACCACTTGCCTCAATTGATGGGGGCTGTGGTTATGCCTGTGCTGGCTTTTGTTTCGTTGGTCTGGATAGATTGGAGGATGGCGGTCAGTATGTTTGCCGCCTTGCCGCTCGCCCTGCTCGTTCTGTGGGCAAGCACAAGCGCACAGAAAAAATTAAGTGGCAGGCAAATCCAAGCGAAAATCAATGCCGGGAACCGATTGGAAGAATACCTGCAAGGCATCCGGGTAATGAAAGCCTACAATCTGTTGGGCGACCGCTTCATCCGGCTGCGTGATGCCTTTGCTGAACTTCGCCGGGCCTGTATCCGTCAGGAGGCCTTATTAGGGCCGTTCGTCCTGTTGAGTATCACGTTAGTTCGTGCCGGACTGACGATGATGGTACTGTGCGGAACGTATCTGCTGTTGGGAGGGGAACTTTCCTTACTTGTCTTTATATTGTTCCTTGTAGTCGGTTCCCGTGTGTTCGACCCGCTGACTTCCGCCCTGACCAATTTTACCGAGTTCCGCTATTTCTCTATTGCCGGAGCACGCATCCTTTCCTTGATGAAAGAGCCGGAGATGAAGGGAGAACGGCAATCCCCGGCGGCAGGAGACATCGTATTCGAGCATGTGTCGTTTGCCTATCAGGACAAGGAAGTATTACATGATATAACTGTTACGCTTCCGAAGAACTCATTGACGGCTCTTGTAGGTCCTTCAGGAAGTGGGAAAAGCACGGTGATGAAGCTTTGTGCCCGTTTCTACGATCCACAGCAAGGACACCTCTTTTTCAACGGTGTTCCGATGGATGAAATAGCACCTGAAAGCCTGATGAGCCACATCTCTATGGTTTTTCAAGATGTCTGTCTGTTTCAGGATACGATACGCAACAATATCCGCTTCGGTAAAACCGATGCAATGGATGAAGAAATCATCGCTGCCGCCAAGAAAGCCTGTTGCCACGATTTCATAATGCGCTTGCCGCAGGGATACGACACGATGGTAGGCGAAGGTGGTTGTACACTTTCTGGTGGGGAAAAGCAACGTATATCCATCGCACGTGCTATGCTGAAAGACGCACAAATCATTTTGCTGGACGAAGCGACCGCCTCGCTTGACCCTGAAAATGAAGTGGAGATACAGAAAGCCATCGGCACGCTTATCAAAGGCCGTACAGTCATAGCCATTGCCCATAGACTCAAAACCATCAAGAAAGCAGACCGGATAATCGTCTTAGATAATGGACAGATAAAGGAAGAAGGAACGCATGATGAACTTATCCGACAAGAAGGACTTTATTCTCATTTGTGGAATATCCAAGAAAGTATCTCAGGGTGGAAACTATAAGATGATATTGTGCAATGGTCCTGTAGTGCTGACGGAAGATGCCGGGTTTTGTGCCGGAAGACCGTTTAATAGTCACAACGGTTACAACAGTAGCAGAAGTTGGGCCTAACCGTTGTAACCTTGGTCGTTCTTTCAACTTTTGTAAAAACGCAAAGGCCTGAGTTCAGTGTCATTTAGAACTCAGGCCTCGGCTTTGGGGCGTTTCGTATTTATTGTACCGTTTTGAAAAGTATCGGTTTACGGGTCCGGTCGGTCCATTCCGTTATCAAAGAACGGAAAGCCGGATATTCGGCCGGCGTTATGAGTTGCTTTTTGATTTGAAGGGCTAGCTCGATGTGGAGACTAGAACCTTCGGAAGTCAGCGTTATTTTGAAACTACCGATAGGGTTATCGATTTTCTTTTCTTGAATCGGTGTACAAAGAGTCAGATTTTCAGGAAGCTGGATATCATAAGAATAATTTTCGTCTACCGAAGCCGGTAAATATAAATTCTTTGACCGGGAAGTGTTGTAATAGGCATAGGATTTTCCCGTTATTCCTTTATAACAGACAGGAAGATAAAAAAAGTAATAATTTTCTTCCTGCTTCAATCCCGCTTTTCCTTTACCGGAAATAGTCGTCGTTTTTTCACCCGGAGTGATAGTATATTCCCGAATACCGGGTAGTAAGGTACCGGCGTAGTTGGAAGTGTAGGGAATCAATAGATTATTGAGGGTAGCTTTGATGTCCATATCGGCTTCTTGTTGGGGAGTGATGACGATAGAAGCCTGATAACCGATCGAAGCGATAGGGGGATCAGGAAGCGATTTCTTCCCTTCGGCTAAATCGACAAGGAAAGTGCAGTCTGTTGCAGCCGGATCGGCATTTTGGACGCTCAACCGATAAGGTCGTCCGTCAGCCTCGGCTAATATGACAAATTCCCGGATCGCATTCAGACCGCAGTTGTCTGTTTCCGAAGGGATGGAATAAGCGGCTGCAGGTACTGCCTTTATTCCGGCAGCCCGTAATAAGTTGGTCATCAAATTAACCTTTTCTATACCAGTTCCATAAGCTGTCCGGATCACTTCGGCCGAAGGACGGAATCGGAAACCGGTTTCAGAGAGGGAGAGCGGACAATCGCTCAGCTCCGTTTGAATATATTGTTGGATACGGGTTATTTTTTCTGAATTCGACTGACATCCCTCGGTTATGAGTTGTACTAACTCCTGGATCTGTGGGGTGGGAGCCGGATCGAATTGCCGGTAAAGGTTTTGTAAAGCCTGTGCAGCTGTGGGATAAGTGGTAAACAGAATTCCGGCCAGATCACCGTTCTGTAAACCGGTACCCTGTTCTCTCGATCGGGCCGGTAGATTGCGGAATGTCCATTTCAGTTGCTGCCTGTCTTGTCGTTGCGATTTTTGGGGTTGCGCTTTTAGCTGAAGAAGGGCATAATGCGGAATAACGGAGGCCGGTAAATTGAAGGTCAGGCTGTATTCCTTTATCGGTGAACTTTCTTCTAATGGTTTGCATACATCGATTGCCGGGAGATACCCTGCCTTGGAAATAACCGAATAATCCAGATAGATCGTAGCTCCTAATTCAAGTCCTGTATGTACGATGACCATTTCTTTCAACCGATTGTAGGCCGGAGCATCCGCTGCACCGGCAGGCAATACTTCGACAAAGGCATTGTCCGGAGTTTGGATCGTCGTTCCATCCTTTTGTTTTACGTAGGCACTATGTATCTTTAATTCCTGAAAATCGGGATTATAAGTGATAAAAGTCTGGCCATAAGTAGAGTTCATCGCTGTATGGGTAAAGAGGGTCAGCTCTTTGTAATAACGATATTCCTGGCTACCGTCCTGATGTAAAGTCCAGGTTTCTGCTAATTTCCGGAATTCCGCTTCGGAAGGGATGGCTGACAAAGAACCGGAGAAAAGGAGGAATATCCAGAAAAACAGGTTTTTTATAGTATTTGTTTTCATATCGGATCTGATCGGATTTATTTATTAATAATCAGGTGATTGCCAAAAGCTTTGTGAGCATTTACGGCAGTACGGAAACCGTTCCAATCCCCGGCTTCATATACTCTTTTTTTCAAGGCCAGTTTTTGGTGTATATCGATTTTATTGTTTTCTTGCCGGATATAGCCTTCAAAATCGGCTGCCGGGCTCTTCCGGTTATCTTCGACGGATTGCACCAGACGATATCCCTGAGGTAACTGAATCGTCTCGTCCAGTTCCACCAAACGGGAACAGCCGTCTTTAAATCCATACTGACGTTCCGGAATATCTGTGTCGATCCGGAGGTATGAGCGAACCTGGTCGTAAAGTCCGTGCATAGTCAAAGGAACCAGCGCCATTTCGTCGTTGCCGATGATTGCATAATCGGGAATTTCATACCAGAATGTGATTTTGATCGGGGCTGCCTGATAGTCTTTGGGATTTTTACCCCAGTCTACTTTCAATAGTTTGGCTTTGGGAGAAATACTCAGCAATTGGCTTTCCATCGAATTTTTCCAGTCGCTTTGCCAGCCGGTAGTGAATATCCGGCGTATATTCAGGTCGGATTGGCCTTCGGCTGTGAGGGTGAATTGTCCGGTTAGTTTACCGTTTTTGTCCAGTTTATTATTGGCTTTGATGCGAAAATAATGGTTTTCGGGAGCGGAAACAGGCGTAATACAAAGATCCGAACCTTCCGGTACACCGGGGAGGTAGTTTTGCTGTTGTTCGGCACTGCTCCAAAGTTCCCGGCAGAAGGGCACCCAGGTCGGGTCTAAAGGCATATAGGTACCGTTGCTTAATTTTACCACTGCAACACAATGGTTGAAATGGTCGGCGGGTATACTTTCCACCCGACTTCCGGCCATAGTCATGGCCGGATAGGCTTCGAAACCTGCCATTCGCAGAAATGAAATCAGACTGCCGGCAATGTCTTTACATACACCGCAACGGTCTGTATAATTCATTTTCGTATTGTGCAGGGTAAACCCTTCTCCTTTTCCCATCGTGATTCCGGCATAGCGGATATTATCGGCAACCCAGTGGGTTAATACGGCGATTTTTTCCATTTCGGTTTTCTTGCCCCGGATGAGCTCATTCACTTTTTGCCGGGCTTCGGGGAGAGGGGCGAAGCTGCCGTAATCTTCGTTGGTTTTATGAAACCAAAGGGATTTATCTTTCCAATGTGGCGTGGAGGACATCATTAATTTGGGAGCGGCATCGTACAGATCGACCATATTGGGTTCACGACGTACGGGCATCATATTATTTTTGGCAAAAGTATAGACTTTACGATCGTTTTCATAACGCATAGAAGAAGCACATTCGCCTTGGTAGAATTGGAATTGCATCTCTTTCTCCCGGGGGAGAGTAACGGAATATACCTTGCGCATGGTCGGGTCGTCACACCAGAAAGGAACAATATCATAAAACTGCCCCCGCATAGGAGGAACGAACCGTTCTTCGTCCGGTTGATCGGTCAGCAGGGCATAGGTGAACCCTTTTTTATGTATTTCGTATTCGATGATATCTCCTGGGTCAAGCCGGCCCAGTTCCAGCATGATTTGCCGGGCTCCCCAATAGATCATCCGTGCCGGAGCCGTATAATCCAGTGTTTTACCGACATCTACCGGACGAACTTCTCCGTTTGCTTTGTAAATATTCACCCGATGAAATTCGGCAAAAGCAGTCAGGGGATCGTAATCGTATTTCAGTACCCGGTTAGCCAAAGCTCCCGACCGGTTCTGCACCAGAATAACCTTGTTGATCGTAAAGGTGCCTGTCCCGCTGGGAGCTACAGAAACGGCGGTACTGTCCAATAGGATGATTTGTCTGGCAGAAGCCAGCTCCCCTCGCTTTTGGGCTTGTTGTTGCAAAGCCCGCCAACTTTGTCCATGAACCGGAAACAAAGCCGGCAGGAGCAGGAGTACACTTAAAAATATTTTGTTCATAAACTGAAAATTTGGTTAACACATTTTTCCAAAAATAGTAATCTTTTTTTGGTTTTTGAAAAAATAGTTCCGAAAGTACGATTGAAATTTGAGTTAATGCCTGCTTCTGTTTGCGATAGGGGTATAAAAAATTACCGGATGAAAAGTAATCGTTCTTTTCATCCGGTAAAATCAGGGCAGACCGGTCGTTTATCTGATCTCAGCGCCTAACTGATGTTTGTAGGTTCCCATCAGTTTATTCATGATCTTATCGATCTGTTTGTCGGTAAGTGTTTTTTCATCGTCCTGCAACGTGAAGCTGATCGCATAAGATTTTTTACCGGCTCCCAGCTTTTCACCTTCGTAAACGTCGAATAAGGTCACTGATTTCAACAGGCTTTTTTCTGTCCGGAAAGCAATGTCACGCACCTCTTTAAAACTGATTTTTTTGTCGAGTAGTAAGGCCAGGTCGCGTTTAACCGCCGGGAACTTAGGCATAGGAGTAAAGGTGATCGTATGGTTTTTAATCGCTTTCAGTATATTTTCCCAGGAAAACTCGGCATAATAAACCTCCTGTTCGATATCGTTCGATTTCAAAACTTTATGACTCAGCATGCCGATTGTGACGATGTGCTTACCGTTTTGTGTATAGCTTATCCCTTCGCGGTAAATATCGGCACTACATTCTTCTAAAGTCAGCATTTCGGTTTTGAATCCCAAACGGATCAGGATCATCTCGGCATAACTCTTGAGATTGAAGAAATCGGTCTTTTGTTCTTTACTGTTCCAGGAAGCCTGGATTTTATCACCCGTAATGAAAAGGGCCAGTTTATCTTCTTCTTTGTATTGTTTCAGGTGATTTTCGCCTTCTTTTTTGTGGAAGGTATAAGCTTTTCCGAATTCGAAGAGACGTAAATTGCTGTTTTTGCGGTTAATATTATAGGCGATCGTCTCCAGCCCTCCGAATAGCAGGCTTTGCCGCATAGCGCTCAGGTCTGAGCTGAGCGGATTGAACAACATAACCGTTTCTTCGGGACGATAAGTCTCCAGATGCTCGTAATAAGAAGCTTTGGTCAATGAGTTGTTCATGATTTCATTAAAACCGTTAGCGGCCAATAAATCTGCAATTTTATTTTTCAATTGGAAATCATCCGGTTTTTCGCTGTAACTCAGAGTAGAGTTTACTTTAGCCGGAACTTCGATATTGTTGAAGCCGTATATTCTTAAAATATCCTCGATCACGTCTGCTTCGCGGCGAACATCCACCCGATAAGGGGGGATCTGCAACGAAAGCCCTTCGGTATCTTCTTTTACAATCTTTATTTCCAGAGCATTCAGGATTTTTTTGATCGTATCTTGTCCGATTTTTTTGCCGATCAGACGATCGATGTGGGCATACTTTACTTCGACTTCGAAATCGGCTACCGGATTCGGGTAGATGTCGATGATTTCGGACGTAATCTTTCCGCCACCCAGTTCTTTGATCAATAAGGCAGCCCGTTTGAGGGCATAAATAACGATGTTCGGATCGGTGCCTCTTTCAAAACGGAAAGAAGCGTCGGTATTCAGCCCATGACGACGTGCTGTCTTCCGTACGAATACCGGATCGAAACAGGCACTTTCGAGGAATACATTGGTCGTAGCTTCGGTGATACCGCTTTCCAATCCACCGAATACTCCGGCAATACACATCGGTTCTTCGGTATTGCATACCATCAGGTCGTTCTCGTTCAGTTCACGTTCGACACCGTCGAGTGTTGTGAATCTGGTACCTGTCGGAAAACTACGGACGATCACTTTATTTCCTTTGATTTTATCTTTATCGAAAGAGTGCAGGGGTTGTCCCAGCTCGAAAAGAATGAAATTCGTAATATCTACCACATTGTTGATCGGGTGTAAACCGATGGCTTTCAAACGCGTTTGCAACCACTCGGGAGATTCCTGAACTTTAACTCCTTCGATACATACTCCGGCATATCGGGGACAAGCTTCCGGACGCTGCACTTCGATCGAGATTCCGGCAGTATTGCTGTCGGCTGCAAAGTGAGCTACGGAAGGAAGGGTATAATGAATCTCCTGGGTTTGCTGTAAATAGGCAGCTAAATCACGGGCTACTCCAAGGTGAGAAGCGCCGTCTACCCGGTTGGGAGTAATATCGATCTCGATGGTGTAATCGGTTGTAATGTGATAATATTCGGCAGCTGGCATACCTACCCGGGCATCCGACGGAAGTACGATAATCCCCGCATGATCGTGACCGATACCGATTTCATCTTCGGCACAAATCATTCCTTCGGATTCCTGTCCTCTGATTTTTGATTTTTTGATGGTAAATTCTTTGTCTCCATCGTAAAGTACCGTCCCGATGGTGGCCACTACCACTTTTTGTCCGGCAGCTACATTAGGAGCTCCGCAAACAATGGGGGTAAGGCGTCCGTCTCCTAAATCTACCGTTGTCAGGTGTAAATGATCGGAATCCGGATGGGCTTCACAAGTTTTTACTTCGCCGATCACCAGACCTCTCAAACCACCCCGGATAGATTCGAATTTTTCATATCCGCCCACTTCGAGCCCGATACTGGTCAATATTTCGCAGACTTTTTCGACACTCAAATCTATTTTCAGGTATTCTTTCAGCCAATTTAAAGATATATTCATAGTTTTTGATTTTCTGATAGTTTATATTCCTGTTTTGGGAATACAGCTGTTTTATTTGATTTGTAACATTCTCTCGATAGGGGCCCAGGCTCTCTGACGGATATCTTCAGCCACTTCGACTACGTATTGCTCTTTCTCCAAAGCTTCCTGTACCGATTCCAGCGTTACTTTTTTCATTTGTCCACAAATGGTTTTAGGATGAACCGGAATAAATTCTTTGTCCGGATTATCGTTTTTCAGTTTATGGATGGTTTCTATTTCTGTGGCAATGATAAATTGCTTTTTGTCCGACCGGCTTGCATGCCTGATCATTCCTGCCGTCGAGTACATATAAGCTTGAGGAAGATTTAAAATGGCCTCGTCGTGTGAACAGTGGCTCTCGGGGTGAATGAGGATATCTGCCTGAGGATAGTCCCGGCTTTTTTCCAGGATCATGTCGGTGGTGATGCGTTCGTGTACACAACAATCTCCATGCCAGAGTTCCATTTCCCGTCCGGTAACTTTCCTGATCCAGGCTCCCAGGTTTTTGTCCGGTACAAACAAGATCTTACGATCTGGAGGAATGCTTTGTACGACTTTCAGGGCATTGGCCGAAGTGCAGCAAATATCCGTCCAGGCCTTCACTTCGGCTGTCGTGTTGACGTAACTTACAATAATCCCGTCAGGATTGGCTTTTTTCCATTCCCGCAATTCATAACCGGTAATGCTTTCAGCCAGTGAACATCCGGCTCCTAAAGCCGGAATCAGGATCTTTTTGTCCGGAGAAATGATCGCTGCGGTCTCCGCCATAAAATGCACACCGCAAAAAACGATAATCCGGGCATCCGTTTTCCCGGCTTCCTGGGATAATCCCAGTGAATCCCCCAGATAGTCTGCTATATCCTGAACCTCCGGACGAGTATAGTAATGTGCCAGAATAACGGCATTTTTTTCTTTTTTTAGTTGCCGGATTCTGTCAATAATCTCTGTATTCGTCATAACATATTAATTTTCCGCTTCAAAGATAACAAAGAAAGATAAAAAGGTGAAATTATTTAATCTTCATTTCTTCCTGAATTTTTTTACTCTCCCGTTTTAGAATGAGCGTTGAAAATTTAGATTTTAAAATACTGATGGATATTTTTTCGTTTACACTCAATTCCTCTTTAAACTGTTCGTAATATTTTTCTGTATAATCGTTGAACCGGGCCTGTATTTTTTCCCATTCAGGATCGGACAGGGTGGTACAGTTTTTTTCTGTTTGGGTGATAAACTTTTCGAAGTCTTTTAAATAGCTGTCTTTGTTCATACTACATCGACAGAAAATCAATACAAGACATCCGATGATAAATAATTTGAGTGCTGATTTCATGAAATTAGTTTTTTTGAATATTCATACTGATGTCCAAAGCCGTTACGGAGTGAGTTAAGGCACCGACGCTGATAAAGTCGACTCCGGTGGCTGCCACTTCTTTTAAACGGGGAATACTCATATTTCCGGAAGCTTCGGTTTTGGCCTGTCCGTGAATGATTTTCACCGCTTCGGCCATCTCGGCGTTACTCATATTGTCCAGCATGATAATATCGGCATGCATAGCGAGGGCTTCGCGCACTTCGGCCAGATTGGTCGTTTCTACTTCGATTTTGATACCGGCCGGAATATGGGCTCTGACCGCATTGACCGCATTGGTAATTCCTCCGGCCACCTTAATGTGGTTGTCTTTGATCATGGCCATATCGTATAATCCCATCCGGTGGTTGGTCGCTCCTCCGTCTTTAACGGCCATTTTGTCCAATACCCGTAAGCCCGGAGCTGTTTTCCGGGTGTCCAGTAATTGGGTGTGAGTACCGGCTAATTCTTCGACGTATCTGGCCGTTTCCGTAGCGATGCCCGACATGCGTTGCAAGATGTTCAGCGAAAGCCTTTCTCCTAATAAGAGGCAACGGTAGCTGGCTTCGATACGCAGGATAATATCGCCTTTTTTTACCCGATCCCCGTCTTTTACTTTGGCGTCCCAAAGGATGTCTTTCTCGAATTTTTCATACACCCGTTTGGCTATCGCCAGTCCGGAAATTACACCGTCGGCTTTCATTTTCATTTCTGCAACGGCCCGGGAATGAGCCGGGATGATGGAGTTGGTCGTTACATCTCCGGTAGCGATGTCTTCCTCTATGGCGAGGTCGATCAGGCGGTCGATTAATTGGTCGTATTGTGTCATTTTATAGTGATTTTCAGTTTAAAGACTTTTTAGTATTGACAGGTAGGGTACGGAGGTCTTTTTCTTTCTGTTGTACGATATGAAAAAGATAGGAAGCATCGCTACAGGGATAATCTTCCCGGAAATGTCCTCCACGGCTTTCCTGACGGTAAAGGGCAGAACGGATAATCAACCTGGCAACTGTAATCAGGTTACGGCAAATCAGGGTGTAATATTCGTTTATTTCCCGGGGCAGATTGTCTTCCAGACTTTCCAATTCGTTCAATCCCTGTTTCAGTTTTTCTGCATTCCGGATGATGCCGGCATAATCGGTCATTATCCGCGAAATCTCTTTTTTCAAATGGACATAAAGCGCAGCATAATTGTCATTGCAATGATAGATCGGTTTGAATACCTGGGTAGGAGAGGTTTTCAGATTTTTCCGTGAAGCCTCGATGGCCCGTTTCCCGAATACCAGACATTCGATCAACGAGTTGGAGGCGAGCCGATTGGCTCCCCAGATTTCCGAAGAAGCCAGGCCAGATGCT
>OBYG01000587.1_pt1 | contig 28601 bp, 22 predicted proteins | sample 1538201 | NCBI WGS metagenome assembly OBYG01 (sample SAMEA2580177, study PRJEB22360) | human gut metagenome | biome: human gut; feature: human-associated habitat; material: faeces | place: Denmark | collected 2008/2010 | reverse complement strand
TTGAGTGTAGCACAAATGACTTTTTTATTTGTCTAGCTTAATTTTACAATCGGCGATTAGAAAAATTGACTCCACTTATGTTTCGTTGTTTGTTCATAATTCAGTTGGAATTTTCGTAACGTCTGGACATGTTGTAGTAAATAATTAGCGGCAATCCCAATCGCAATCCCCGAAAGTAACCCAAACAGAGATAGAAATGGTAAGTACAGCATCGGCGCCCACGAATGAGCAAAGAAAGAGGTCGTTAGCAACTGACCAACGTTGTGTAAGAAACCACCAACGGCACTAATCCCGATAATGCTGACCCGTTTTGGCCCCAGCTGCTTGACAAGCAACATGCCGAAATAACTTAATAAGGCACCACTGGCACTATAGAAAAAGGTCGAAAGTGTACCGCCCAGTAATGTCGTTAAAATCAAACGTAAACAGACTAGGAAAAAACTATCACGCTTACGCATGGTGAAAATCGCAATAATAGTAATTAAATTTGCTAGACCGAGCTTTGCCCCAGGAGCAAATGCGAAAGGGTAAGGAATCATATTTTCGATTAAGCCAATAATGACCCCTTGGGCAACGAGCATAGCAATATAAATATTCTTGTGTAATTTGCTCATAGTTGTCGTGCTTAATAAATTAAGCTACCGTCTTCACTCCCATCAGAAGCTTCCACGGTGATAAACAAATTGTGGGGTAGACAGGCAATCGGGGTTTCACCAGGTTTGGAAATCCAGCCTCGCCGAACATCCACTAAGTCAGCACAGTTGGCTTCCTTCACGCGGATACGATCACCATCTACTTCAATCAGGTTGTAATCACCGTCTTTTGCTTCGTATTTATATGTATAATGCGGGCCGTCCTTTTTTAAGTCAAAGACTTTGATTACTTTGTTGTCTACTTTCAAGACTGCTTGATACGTAGCCGCTTCTTGACCACGGTTTTGCATGGCAAAAACAACAAGGGGCAGAAAAGAACCAAGAACTAAAACAGCAATAATAATAACGTCCCATGTTTTCAAGCGACTTTTCTTAATGAATTCTTTAATCGTCATTTTCTTCTCTCTCCTTTGGTGTTTTTTTCTTGTCTATCATAACACAGTGAACGAGCTTGGAACAAAAATTATTTTGAATTTTTGTTCCAAGCTCAAAAACTGATAAACGGCGGGAACAGAACCAACACTACGCGTTGCTCCGATCTCAACAACTTCTAAGAGCTAAAGCTCTAAGAGTTGAAGGTCCTTCGGAAATAAGCCGAAATTGTTGAGAATCACGAAGAACGTAGTGATTCGATGATGAACAATACCTACTTGGTCTCCAAAAATTAAAGAGCACCGAGTAGGTATCATGCAACATCAACTCTTTCCTCGTTGTGTTTTATGACAATTTTCGGAAATTCCTTCTTATTGCTGAGAAACACTATTTGCAAAGCAAATAGATGTTGAACAGTACCTACTTGGTTCTCGGAGCTAAACGATTCTGTCCCGACCTCAGTTGAGCCACCATATTATATAAAAGAAAATATGTGGGACAAAAGTCATGCTTGACTGCTGTCCCACATACTAAATCCTATGATAGTCAGCTAGAGACATGTGTCTCAGCTTTTGCTCGTAGTTGTCAATCGATTATCGATTGCTTACTTACCGCCGTATCTAGCTTTCGGGGTACCATACCACGCTTTACCAAGTTTGCGTTGAATCCATGGAATTACCCAGCGGTCTAAACCGACAGCACGGCCTGAACCGTTCATCAAAGCAAAAGCGACAAAGATAAACCAGATATTTACCCAATAGAACATGCCAGATAAACAGAAGGCAATTGTTAAACCAATTGTAGCAGCACTTGATAACCAAGTGAATAAACCAGCAATCAATGCTAAAGCAATACATACTTCAACGATTGTCATGAATTTTTGCATGAACAAAGCAACTTCTTGGTTTGGCATCATAAATTTCATTACGCTTTCGAACCATTTAGGCATGTGATCAAACACTTGCATTGGTGTTTCGCCGTAAGCGTAGCTTAAACCAAAGTGCGCTGCTTGTGTTGCCGCATCGGCACCACCGCTTGCCGCCGCATCCGCCGCACCACTTGCAGCAGTTGTTGCTGTTTCAGTTGCTTGAGAAGCACCTGTTGTTACTTGTTCTTGTAACCAAGGGAATGGGAAAACGACTTTATCTGTGAACCAAGAACCATCACCAAACCAAGTGCTTGGTTTCAAGTAATCGCCGTTGCCGACAATTTTCTTCATTGATTCGACTAACCAAACCATACCATAGAAGACACGTAGCGGAACACTCCACAAGACATTGCCGTAACGAGACGTATGTCCGCGAGCAACAGAACGATCATCTTTAATATGGAAGATTTCGTGCATAATGTATTGGAACATGTAGTAACCAGAACGAATATCAAAGAAGTATTTCAAGTTAACGATATGTTTCATAATGATGGCTAAGAAACCACTCAAATGAATTTTATCGAATAAGTTGGCAACGCCCCATTTCGCGCCGATGGAAACCATGAATCCTTGGTAGTTTCCTTTAAAGGCGTGTTTTTCGCCGCCTTTAATATCTGCAACGATGTTGGCAGCCGCAGTATGACCTGTTTGTTCAGCTGCTTGAACGATTTGAGGAGTTGGTGTGTTTGGTGTTTCTTCGTAATAAACCAAGTCACCAATGATATAAATGTTTTTGTCTTCGTAACCTTTTGCTTGCATGTATTCATTCGCAACTAAACGACTACCACGGGCTGCTTCTAAACCAAAGTCAGCGGCATCAGAAGTTGCTTTCACACCAGCTGTCCAGATTAACGTATGCGTTGGTACTTCAGAACCATCTTTTAATTTAATGTGATCTGCTGCAACTTCAACGATTGGTGAGTTCAATAATAATTGAACATTTTTCTTTTCTAGATAACGTTCTGCTTTGGCAGCATCGTTACGAGATAACATGTTTAAGATGGTTGGCATTGCTTCAACAACCATTAATGTAATTTCGTCTGGATCAATTTTGGCATCTTTCGCTAAACGATCTTTCCAGTCGATTAATTCGCCGACCATTTCGATCCCAGTAAAACCAGAACCACAGACAACGAATGTTAACATTGCTTTGCGTACTTCAGCATCTGGTTCGATGGCTGCTTTAGCAACGGTTGCTTCAATGTGATGACGAATTTTCACTGCGTCATCAAATGACCATAAGGTGAAACCATTTTCTTTCACGCCTGGTGTTCCAAAGTCGTTTGGTTCGCCACCCATACCCAGAATTAACTGGTCAAATGGATAAGAACCTGCTAAAGTTTTCACAACTTTTTTTCCAATAAGAACTTAATGGTTTTCAATGGCACCTATGCTTTAGGGCTATTAATCAGTGCCTTGCTTGGTTAGAACCTAAAAAAGTGCGAGGAATGCGAAAAAAATCTTGTTTTTTTTAAAGAGAATGCGTCGGAATAATTAAGAAAAGCTCAAAATGTTAGTCTTTAATGCTAACATTTTGAGCTTTTCTCGTTAAAAAGAGTAAAGACTTAAACTTTGAACGCGTGATTTCGAGGGAAAGTAGGCGTAGAACAACATTTTTGTTTATCGATAATTAAATAACGAGCTTGTAAACGTTGTTCTATCAACGTGTTTCAAAAATTTCGCATAGGGTGCGTAAAAATCGTCAACTTCTACAGGGGGTTTCTTTGTTATCATAGAGGTATGAAAAAAAGGTTGTTTGAGCAGTGATTGTACAGAAGCTCAAATCTGTTGTTGATTTAAAAGGAGGTTTTTAAATGAAAAAAAAAGCGTTATTTAATGATTGTGTGTCTACTATCTTCTCCTAGTTTCTTTATAAATGTTGAAGCATCTGATGGTGGTTCTAGTTCGGTGGGGATTGAATTTTACCAAAATCCGACAACACCCGCTCCTAAAGATGCCCCGCCGAAAACAGATGCGCCAGCTACTGATCCCAAGGGACTAGCTGGTCCTCCGCAAGGAGATCAACGAAGTGGTGGTTCGACACAGACCACCACAACTGGCTCAACGCTCCCTCGTACAGGGAGCAAGAGTCAGGCAAATCTTAGCATTCTCGGCTTGGTCTTAATTGGCCTTGTCGGAATGGTACATAGAAAGAAGGGACGACATGAAGCAAACTAAGTGGCAACGTCTTGCAGCTATTGGTTTATGTGGTTCTTTGCTAGTGAATGCCTTTTCGGGCGTGACGGCAGTTGCGGAAACCGTCACGATTGAAAGTAGTCCGACCGCCGAAAGTAGCGCCAAGGAAGAAACACAAGCAAGTAGTGAAACGCAAGAAACAACGACTGAAACAAGTCGAGAAGAAGTAACAAAGGAAACAGAGAAACAAGCAGAAGTGGCGGTAGAAAAGAAGGAAGCACCGCCAGTGAAAGCGGAGCAAAAAGAAGCGGAAGCTCAGCAGGAGGTGCAACTCACACCGCAACTCCCAGTACAAATCCAGAATCGAGCGATTGGGGTTAAGGCAGGAAATTTGTCGGACGTATATCAAGAATATATAAATTATCGAGATAAGTTTGTTATCAACTCCCAAAGTACTACATTAGTTATGCCTGCAACTAGAATTGGAATAAATTTAAAAGACTTAGATGATACGCCAGTTAATATCTCTGATTTTAACCTCTCAGTATCAACAGTTGGGTTATCATATTTTCAAACAGGTACTACAATGTCTCAACCTACAGTAACTTCTGGATTTACAGATATAGCTACTGTGGAGAAAACAGCTACAAGTATTGATATTATAATACCTTCACAAAGTATGTGGGTGGCAGCATATCCTAAATATAAGCAAGTAATACTATACTTTAATTTGAAAGATATATTATTAGATGTACCGAAATATATAGACTCAGTAGAAATGCCTACTGGCCCAAATATTGCGCAAATTCATGTAAGAAGTAAAATTCTTAATATAACTCCCAATATAGTAAAAAAAGATAAAGAAAAATACAAAGTTAGTACGGAAGAAGCAGAAAAGAGTCCTGCAGAACCTGCTTATCCACTAATTAGCATTATGATTGGTAGTCAGGATACACAACAAGGGTATTTTCGTGCACAGTTTCCTACAGAGGATATCCAGTTAACGGTGGTACATAAAAAACTTCGTCGATGCCACAGGTGCCAAAATCACACCGCCAACTGGTTTCACGCAAGGACAACAAACAAGTATTACGAGCAATGACTTCACGTACACCAGTGCCAAAGCCTTGCCAGATACCTACACAGTAGGGGATAAAAACTACAAGTTCAAAGGTTGGTACAAAGGCACTGATCAAACCAAAATGGAAACGACGAAAACACCAAGTTATGCCGTCACTTACGATGACAAGGATGACATGACGGCAGTCTATGAAGAAGTCCAAGAAACCGCTGTTCACCCAGGATTCTACGCAGAGTTTGTCGATGAACAAGGTCAAGCATTCACGAATCCACTTACGCTTTCTGGAAACTATACAGAATTTTTCAGAAAAACCGCCACTAGTCCCTTTGAAGCAACAGGTTCGCTTTACCCAATGGTGGGAAGTAAAGAGGCAACCGTTGCTAATCGCTATAAAGTAGAAACCAAGCAAAACGTCTTGATTCCTAATGATTATGAACTTTTTTCTGATCTACCAACAGGTGTTTTAAATAAAGGTTTTGCGTTGAACAACTTTGATATTACGAATGAATTGAAGTATGTTGACAAAGTGGAAGCAACAACGAAAACCATTACGTTGTACGACTACGAGACCATTAGTGACATTGGCACCAACCTTCTATCGGATTCAGCAACGACTAGTTTTACTAGTTTTGAAACAGTGTTTAACAGAGAGACGAACAATACTTTTTCTGTTAAGGCAAGGTGGGGCCAATCAGGACTAACAAGAGATATCCTTCCTAGTCTATTATTTCTAACTAGTGCAAACTCCCAACCAAGATTATTCGGTTTCGATGGAACTAGCGACTACAAGCAAACGATAAACTATAAAGTCACACGAAAACAAGTCACCGAAAACTTCGTTGATGCCGCGGGTGCTAAAATTACGCCACCGACAGGTTTCACGCAAGGGAAACAAACACCAATGACAAGTAACAGCTTCAAGTATACGGCGGCGAGAGCTTTGCCAGCTAGTTATTCAGCTAGTGGCAAAGCCTATACTTTCCAAGGTTGGTACAAAGGTAAAACCAAACCAAACACATTGACAACAAGTACGACGCCAACATATAACACAACCTTTGATGGCAATGACGACATGACGGCAGTGTATAAAGAGGAAGTGGCAAAAGCGAGTGTTACTTTAACACGCACTACAGCTGAAACAGTGACTAGCGGCGGCAACGTCACATGGCGTGCTACGATTACTAATACAAGCCAAGCACCATTAACTACGGCGACCATCAAGAAATCAACGGCTTGGACAACTGGCTTAGCAGCACCAACTGCCATGATCGTTACACCAGTTGGCGGCACGGCGAAAACCGTCCCAGTCACAGCGACTACTTGGACTAATGGCGTTAGCTTAGGGGTTAACATTCCAGTGGGTAAATCTGCCACGGTTCAGTTCACTACCAAAGCGACGGGGACAGCGGGGCAAGTCTTGCGTGCAGGGATTACCACCAGTGGGAATTACAGTGGCATTTCTGCTTCGGCAACTGTTCGTGTGAAAGACAATGATCAGGCGATTGTAACACCAACGGCTGAAGGCTTCATCAGTGTCCCAACTTTCAATTTTGGTCAGATAGGGATTGCAGGAAACACACAACAGCATGGACTGAAGAAAGCCACTGATTACTACGGCAACGGTACACGCAATCCCTATCTGCGAATTAAGAAAACTCAACTGAATTGGAGCTTAACGGCACAACTGTCCCAACCAAAATCAGCTACAGACAGCTTGCCAACAGCGACTCGCCTATTATTAGGCACGGCTCCTGTTTCAAGTTTCTCCAATTACAATCAACCAACGGAGTTGAAAAACACGATTGGCACCACGACTGCCATTAACTTAACGGCAAATAACACGGCTACGAACATCGTTGCCAACCAACAATTTACTGGCAGTAATGTCTATCAACTAGACTTCGCATTTGATAATATCAAATTAGAAGTACCAGCTAGTCAAGGCATGACTGGTCAACAATACCAAGCTGCAGTCACGTGGAATTTAGTGACTGGACCGTAAAAATAAAAAATGCTCGAGCTTCAGAAAAATAGGAGGCTCGGGTATTTTTTATTGATGGTCTTTTTAGGGTTGTTGTGCTATAACAGCAATGAAAAGAGAGATATGCGACAACATACCTCTCTAGTGTAGAGCCGTTTAAGACGGTGACCTTTTTAGTTACAAAAAATAACCGTACTCAGTCAAAGTAGACGGTTATTTTTTCTTGTCTTCTTTAACAGCTTTTAGGATTCCGAAGATTAACGTTGCGATAAAAGAACCGAAACTAATCATCAGAGCTAAAGCTTCTGCGATAGACAAAAGGCCTCTCCTTTCATAGATTTTAGCACTTACATTCATAAGCACCACCACCGAAAGGGGAAAGCATCTGCTCCTACGCTTCTCACTTCGTTGCGATTCTCGTCGCAAGGCGCATGTTCCTGTGCGCTTGCCGCCGCCATAACTTCTCTACACATAGATTATACCATGCGAAACTAAAAAATAATTAGTTTGTAATATGTTTTTTTTAGGTAATTGTGCTATAATAGCAATGAAAAGAGAGATATGCTGTAACATACCTCTCTAGTGTAGAGCCGTTACTAACGGTGACAAAATTTTAAAGATTTTGAAATGACCGTCTAACTAGGCAAAGTTAAACAGCGGTCATTTCTTTTTGTCTTCTTTAAGCAATTTCACAATCAGTGCAATCAAAGCAATGGTAAACATACCAAACCCTAGGATCGTCTGAATTGTCTCATATGCTGACAAAAGGCCTACTCCTTTCATAGATTTCAGTACTTACATTCATAAGCACCACCACCGAAAGGGGAAAGCATCTGCTCCTACGCTTCTCACTTCGTTGCGATTCTCGTCGCAAAGCGCATGTTCCTGTGCGCTTGCCACCGTGTTAACTTATCTACGCTTAGAGTATACTATGTAAAACAAAAAATAATTAGTTTCCAACATGTTTTTTTAGGCAATTGTACTATAATGGTAATGAAAAGAGAGCTATGCGCTAACATACCTCTCTGATGTAGAGCCGTTACTAACGGTGACAAAAATTAATATTTTTGAAATGACCGTCTAACTAGCCAAAGTAAGCAGCGCCCCTTTCATTAAGGGGCGCTGCTTTTTAGTCGTTATTGCGATTGTTCAGTGTCTTTTGTAGAGAGGTTCATTTGTTCTTTAATAGCATTTTCGACACGTTGGCGTTCACTCTCTTCCACAAGTTGATAAGAAATACCTTCAATCCCTGTCACGCCATCGCCAGTGTAATCGTAGCCTTTTAATTGATCGGTTTCAATCGTTTTTAGTGCGGGGGTGTATTTTTTTAGCATTGCCATCATTTGGTCAAAGGATAAGTCGGTTTCGCCATGTTCGCCGATTACGTCCAGAATTTCTTGATATTTTAGCAAGCTGTTAAAAGAAAGTAGTTTGTTGGTTAATTCGATTAAAACTTCTCGTTGGCGGCGTTGACGACCATAGTCGCCTTCGGGGTCTTCGTAACGCATGCGCGCGTATTGTAAAGCTTCCCAGCCCCCTAAATGCTGTTTGCCTTTCGGATAATGAATCCCTTCAGCGTCAAAAGCAAAGGCATTGTCAACAGTGACGCCGCCCACCGCATCGCCAAGGTCCTTCATAGCATCCATATCAATTGAAAAGTAATGATTGATTGGGATGTGCAAGACATTTTCAACCGTTTTAATTTGCATATCGGCACCACCGAAAACGTGGGCCGCATTGATTTTATTGTATTCGCCATTGGTGCCAGCCATTTCCACATAGTAGTCACGCGGGATGCTGGTGATGGTAGTTTTTTGTAATTGATTATTCACTGTAACCACCATTAAGGCGTTGGAGCGGTAATCGGTTTTGCGTTTTGAGTCATTCGCAATTCCCATAATTAAGAAACTAACCGGCTCACCTTTGGCTAAATCGGGACTCTTCGTGGAAGATTTTCTTGGTTTATACATGGTGTTCGCCGTTTTTTGCAAATTACGATACATGCTGACGCCGTAAGCGGAAACAGAAAGTGTGCCTAAAAATAAAAGGGTTAAACTAAAGACCACGAATAAACTTTTTCTTTTACGAGAATGGCGGCGCCGGCGTTGTGTCGGTACTTCTGCTTCCTCTGGTTCAGGTGCCGGCAAATAACGTTGAACAATTTGAAATGAAAAGTTGATCCAGCTATAACTTAGGAGCATCCCAGCGATGACATCACTAGGATAATGAACGCGTAAGATTAAGCGACCTAACACAATCAAAACTAAATAAGTGAGTAAGAAAATTTTGATTCCTTTGGTTTTTTCGACATGAAGATAGGCCAAAATGATCAAAATCGTACAGACTAGCGCCATTGCTAATAATGAATGTCCGCTGGGAAAGCTAGCAGAGCTTCGATCAGCTAAAGCGCCTAGGTTTGGTCGAGCCCGACCCACCACATGTTTAAAAACGCTCCCTAAAAAGCCGACAGCTAATAGGTTACTGACAGCCCAAAAGGCTAGAATTTTTTCTTTTTTGCGTAAAAGGTACACCATCAATAATAAGAAGAATAGCAGCATTGGTCCAATTGTGGCTGTTTTTGCTAACAGATTGACCGCTGTTAAAAGTGGGGCATTTAATTGCCATTTGATGTGATAGATAGCTTCGTCCATTTGTTGAAACCAATTTGGACTAGCCGCCACTAACAAAGTGAGGAAAGAAAAACAAAGCGTTGTTAGGGCATAAAGTGGAAATTTTTTATTCGATGTTTGCATGAGAATCCCTTTCTTTTTCCCTTGAAAGAGTAGACTAAGCCAGCATCGATCGTAAATAAGCGCTTGCGACTAAACAGGACACAGCAAGCCAATCGGTTCTCATCGTCTGAGCTTTAGCACTATCCAACGTAAAGATTTCTCTTAGCTATTTTTAGAAGAGCCTTAATTCGACCATTCCTGTTTTACACATTGGTGTCTTTCGACATTTCTGCGCAATAGCCTATGTTTGGATAGGAGCCTCACCTAACAAGGTTATTTTATCTAACGCTAGAAGTATAGAATTTATGCAGCGGTTCTCACAATGAAGTTTAAGAAAATTTATTGTTTTTTAAATAAATTTAAAGGTGTGGGGGAAAAGCGTTATTTCGGGGAATTTATTTTAAAAACGGAAAAACGTTTTACAGTATCAGTCTTTAACGATATAATAAAAGAATAGATGAAAAAACGAGGAGGTGAACAGCATGCTAGTTAATTTTACAGTCAAAAATCTTCTATCTTTTAAAGAGGAACAAACACTTTCCCTACAAACAGGCGCGTATTTACGAAAGTATGTCAATAATCGTTTCGAAGTGAAGCCTAAAAATTATCCAGAAAAACTAAGGTTACTGAAGAGTGCCATTGTTTTTGGGGGAAATGGTTCAGGAAAATCAAATTTAGTGAGTGGGTTAAATGCGTTAAAAACTTTGGTTTTAAGAGAACAAGCTTCGATTAATGATGCTTTATTATATGAACCTTTTGCGTTAGACCCTCTCACTAAACAAAGCCCATCTGTTATGACCATTGAATTTATTAATGACAGTGTCTTGTATCGCTATTCGTTAGCTAACACAGCGCGCGAAGTAGTTAAGGAATCTTTAGAGATTTATGACAAAACGCAGGATGATTTTGTTTATTATTTTAAGAGAGACGGTGCGGAATCTTCCGTTTTTCCAGAAAAATATCAAGAATACCAAACACAAATTAAGTCTAATTCGTTAGTTATCCATACGTTGGAATCAAAAAATGATCAGCACGCTACGAATGTCGTTCGTTGGTTTGCCAATCAGTTAGTTATTTTTGATGGATCTTTACGGAATATTGAACGGTTGAACAATGAAAAAGACAAAGAGAAAGTCTTGAACTTTTTGAAACTTGCGGATATGAACATGGTTGACCTGGTTCCTGTGAAAGACAAAGAGGAAGATTACTCGAAACAAGAAAAATTAGCCGCTGTTTTAGAACGAATTATCCAAGAAAAAGACCCGACCATTGAAATTGGTCGAGTCAAGAAAAGTCTGTATTCGCTGTACTCTGTTTATAACCAATATGACGAAATGAATCGAGTAGTCGGACAAGAACGTATTCATTATGATTTGGAATCTTCTGGGACGAAAAAATTAATTGGCTTAGCGCTAAATACTTTATTTAATCCAGAAGAAAAAGTTTTTGTTTTTGATGAATTTGATGATGCGTTTCATCAAGAGTTGTCAGGAACATTGTTAGAAGCGTTCAATGCCATGGAGACGAATACACAATTTATCTTGACCTCCCATGAACTTCATTTGATGGATAATCAATTGAGAAAGGATCAAATTTACTTCACAGATAAGAATTATCGTGGCGCCAGCGAATTATACGCTTTGTATGACTTTGAAGCAGACCCTAAAAAAGGTCGCGGAGATATCACATATTATCGCCGTTATTTAAATGGTCTGTTTGGTGGTGTTCCTCATATTGATCGAAGTGAAATCGTTCAGGCAGTGAAGGTAAAGGAGTAGAAGTTGGTATGCCAAAAATAAAAAGGGTAAAAAAAGGAAAGAAATTAAAACCAAATGTCATGATTTTTTGCGAAGGAGAAACAGAAGAAGCTTACCTTAGATTGATTAAACGAAAATATTCTGCAGTCAATATTAAAAGTAAACTCAAAGTAAAAACATGTAGACGTCAAGGAGAGGCGTTGGTCGAATACGCCGTTTCCTGTATTCGGAGTATGGGAAAAGCGGAGCGAGACAATTATGATTTGTTTTATGTTATGTATGACAAGGACGAACAAACCACAGAATCGATTGAAAACGCGGTAAGATGTGGACAACGACATCGTCCTGAAATCAAGACAATTTTTTCAAATGAATGCTTTGAACTCTGGTTATTACTTCACTTTGAGGAAGTCAATCGATACATGACTAGAGAAAATTTATATGGGAGATTAGAGAAAGTTCTGCATTTAAAAGACAGTTATCGAAATTTTAAAGGCGCAGAAGTATGTAAGTATCTTGAAGAAAAAGTAGCTATTGCTTTTCAGAATACGAATAAAAACTGGTTTTCTCCTTTAGAAGAAATGAAAATCAATGAAAATCCCTATACGAATTTCCCCAAAGAATTGTACGAAATGTTAGCACAAAAAGAAGTTGATTTTTAAAAAGCAAGAAAGTATCTGTTTAAATTTAGACAGAAGCTTTCTTGCTCTTTTTCTAAATTTCCCTACTTATCCTCGACGCCATTCACCAATCTGGTCCAAACTAATTTCCCCAGAAGACAACGTTTTGGACGTACCATCAGGCAACTGGACAATCAATTCCCCGTTTCCATTAATGGTTGTCGCAACGCCGCGGAAGTCTTGCCCGTTTTGGGTAAAAGCGACGTCTTTGCCAATCACAAAGGAGCGTTGTCGGTATTCTTCTAAAAAGTCTTTCGTTGAACGTTCGTCTAAAATTTGATAAAAATGATTCCAAATGTTGGCGACTAGTTCATTTCGCGACGCCGTCGGTTCACCATCTGGGAAAAGGGAAGTCACTTTCTGCCGAATGTCCTCAGGAAATTCGGTTTCTGTAATTGAAAAATTAATCCCCATGCCGATGATAACATTGGAAATTTGCCCTGTTTCCACATTGCTCATGGCTTCCGACAAAATCCCGCAAACTTTTTTGCCATTTAAATAAAGGTCGTTGACCCATTTAATTTCTGTGTGAACGCCTGCCAGAGCATCCATTGCTCGAGCGACCGCTACGGCCATAATCACAGTATATTGGGCGATTTCTTCAAAATTTTGGTTCGGTTGAAGCACCATGCTCATGTAAATCCCTTTACCTGGCGTAGCGAAAAATGGTCGGCCGAACCTGCCCCGCGGCATTTCTTGCATGTCAGCAACAATCAAAGTATTGTCGGGCGTCTGGTCTAAAATCGCCCGCTTAGCATCGGTCATGGTAGATTCAGATGTTTCTAGGACGGTAATTGTTAAAGGCGGTGTTTGGGGCCATAATGCCAACTGAATGCCTTCTGCAGAAAGGACATCTGATTTTTCAAGGCGATACCCCTTGTTTTGCACGCTAGTAATTTGATAGCCATCTTTTTTCAATTCATTAATCGCTTTCCAAATAGCTGTGCGAGATAAGGACAGACGTTGTGCCATCTCTTCGCCCGAAAGGAATGCGGGCGTTTGTTTCATCAATAAAGTTAGGACTTGGCTTTTTGTCGACATATTTTTTCCTCCGATTCGTTATGCTTATTGTAGCGGAAAGGAAAAGGCTTGGTCAACTAGTGAAAAAATCCATCTTAGGATGGAGGAAAATGAAGCAGGCGTTTGCTATACTTGTTTTATTGAGAAGGAGTGAGGGGAATGGAAAAGCAACAATATGTTTGTGAGAAATGTGGCAACATGCACTATGTGTCGGACCAATTTCAAGCAACAGGTGGGAACTTTGCGAAAATTTTTGATGTTCAAAATAAAAAATTTATTACAATTAGCTGTACCCAATGCGGCTACACCGAACTTTACCGCAGCCAAACAAGCGGCGGCATGAATGTCCTAGACTTTTTATTAGGTGGCGGTTAGTCAAAAACGAATGCATCTTTGCATTCGTTTTTTTGTGTGAATAGAAGATAGGGGAAAATGCGTAATAAATAATTACGCATTATAGGGTAAACTCAGTCACATTAAGTGTCATTTAAAATTCTTTCCATCATTGCAAAGGCATAGTATAATGAAGCGAAGGGAGTGATTTCATGCTAACAACTAAATCAAGAAGACAAGGAAGCTCGGTCGTTTTAACTTTACCCACTGATAATGGTAAAAAACCAAAAGTCGACCAAGAATATATTGTGATGTATTCTGACGACGGTACAATTACATTAGTCCCTAAAATTCAGGATCCATTTAGTGAAGGTCCAGAAGGTGAGTATTATGAAAAAGATGAGTGGCATGATCTTGCACCTGAGGGGAGAGAACTTTTTTAATGAACGTTGAAAAGAAGTACATTCCCAAAAAAGGAGATATTGTATGGATTGATTTTGATCCTGCTGCAGGTAAAGAGATTCAGAAGAGACGGCCTGGTTTAGTCGTGTCAAGATATGAATTTAATCGGAAAACCATGTTTGCTGTGATTTGCCCGATTACTTCCACCATTAAAAATATTCCCACTCGATATACGTTGCCCGATGACATAGAAACCCATGGGCAAGTAGTGATCTCACAACTGAAATCTTTGGACTTCACTGAAAGAAAATTAAGTCAAATTGAGCATTTGCCATTAAAAGATATGGCGAAAATTGACCAAATAATTGAATATATTTTCTAGTTGTTGAAAAAATGAGGTCGGGACAGAAACGTTTAGCTCCGAGAACCAAGTAGGTACTGTTCAACATCTATTTGCTTTGCAAATAGTGTTTCTCAGCAATAAGAAGGAATTTCCGAAAATTGTCATAAAACACAACGAGGAAAGAGTTGATGTTGCATGATACCTACTCGGTGCTCTTTAATTTTTGGAGAATTTCGGCTTATTTCCGAAGGAGTTGGTTCTGTTCCCGCCGTTTATAAGATTTTAAGCCTGGGACAAAAATCCAAAGTGATTTTTGTCCCAGGCTCCTTTTTTCATTAAAACCCTTTACAAAAAAACTCCTTTTTATGAAAAAGAAAACCTTAAAGAAACCCTTGACTTTTCTAGACAAAGGTAGTAGAATCTATAGAGCAAAAACTATCTGAAAGTGACGAAGCAGGAGCGAAATATTGTCCGTTCCGGTTTTTTATAGGAAAACAAAAGTAGAAACGCCAGAAAATTTTTCGGAAGCATGTTCTATTTTTGGTTTTTTTTTGCTTAAAAACTGCAAAAAATGCTTTTTGTTACATATATTTAATATATGTAACGTAAATGTAATTTTTCGGATCGGTGTTTTGATAGACTTATAACTAGAGGGGTGAAGAGCTTGGCTGGACACGTAGTAAAATACGGAAAGCATCGCGAACGTAGAAGTTTCGCACGTATCAGTGAAGTATTGGAATTACCAAATTTAATTGAAATCCAAACAGACTCTTATCAATGGTTTTTAGATGAGGGACTTCGTGAAATGTTTGAAGACATTTTACCAATTGATGATTTCCAAGGAAACTTATCCTTAGAATTTGTTGACTATGAATTAAAAGAACCAAAGTACACAGTAGAAGAAGCCCGCGCACATGATGCCAACTATTCTGCGCCATTACATGTAACATTACGTTTAACCAACCGTGAAACAGGTGAAATTAAATCCCAAGAAGTCTTCTTCGGCGATTTCCCATTAATGACAGAAATGGGTACCTTCATCATCAACGGGGCAGAACGTGTTATCGTTTCCCAATTAGTTCGTTCTCCAGGTGTTTACTTCCATGGAAAAGTGGACAAAAACGGCAAAGAAGGTTTTGGCTCAACAGTCATTCCTAACCGTGGTGCATGGTTAGAAATGGAAACAGATGCGAAAGACATTTCTTATGTTCGGATTGACCGCACACGTAAAATTCCTTTAACTGTGTTAGTTCGTGCTTTAGGTTTCGGTTCAGATGATACCATCTTCGAAATTTTCGGCGACAGCGAAAGCTTACGCAACACAATTGAAAAAGATTTACACAAAAATGCAAGTGATTCTCGTACAGAAGAAGGCTTGAAAGACATTTATGAACGTCTTCGCCCAGGCGAACCAAAAACAGCAGATAGCTCACGTAGCTTGTTAACTGCACGTTTCTTTGATCCAAAACGTTATGATTTGGCAAACGTTGGTCGCTACAAAGTTAACAAAAAATTAGACTTAAAAACACGTCTATTAAACTTAACCTTAGCTGAAACGCTAGTTGATCCAGAAACTGGTGAAATCATTGTCGAAAAAGGCACGGTTTTAACACACCAAATCATGGAAACATTAGGCGAATACATCGACAACGGCTTAAACAGCGTAACTTACTATCCAAGTGAAGATGCGGTAGTAACTGAACCAATGACAATCCAAGTGATTCAAGTTCTTTCACCAAAAGATCCTGAACGTATCGTAAATGTGATTGGTAACGGCTATCCAGACGACAGCGTAAAAACAGTTCGTCCAGCAGATATCGTTGCTTCAATGAGCTACTTCTTCAACTTAATGGAAGATATCGGCAATGTCGATGACATCGACCACTTAGGTAATCGCCGTATCCGTTCAGTAGGCGAATTATTACAAAACCAATTCCGTATTGGTTTAGCCCGTATGGAACGTGTGGTTCGTGAAAGAATGTCTATTCAAGACACAGAAACATTGACACCACAACAATTAATCAACATCCGTCCAGTGGTAGCAAGTATCAAAGAATTCTTTGGTTCTTCACAGTTATCACAGTTCATGGACCAAACAAACCCATTAGGTGAGTTAACCCATAAACGTCGTCTATCAGCCTTAGGGCCTGGTGGTTTGACTCGTGACCGTGCCGGTTATGAAGTTCGTGACGTTCACTACTCTCACTATGGTCGTATGTGTCCAATTGAAACGCCTGAGGGACCAAATATCGGGTTGATCAATAGTTTATCTAGTTATGCGAAAGTGAATAAATTTGGTTTCATCGAAACGCCTTATCGCCGTGTTGATCGTGCGACAGGCCGTGTTACTGATCAAGTAGATTACTTAACAGCAGACATCGAAGACCATTATATCGTAGCGCAAGCGAACTCACTTTTAAATGAAGATGGCACCTTTGCCAATGATGTTGTTATGGCGCGTCTACAAAGTGAAAACTTAGAAGTTGCCGTAGACAAAGTTGACTACATGGACGTTTCACCAAAACAAGTAGTCGCAGTCGCAACAGCATGTATTCCTTTCTTAGAAAACGATGACTCCAACCGTGCCTTGATGGGTGCCAACATGCAGCGTCAAGCGGTGCCATTAATTCAACCACGCTCTCCGTGGGTAGGTACAGGTATGGAATATAAATCAGCCCATGACTCAGGTGCTGCTTTACTATGTAAACATGACGGTGTCGTAGAATTCGTCGATGCAAAAGAAATTCGCGTTCGTCGCGACAATGGCGCATTAGACAAATATATGGTTACAAAATTCCGTCGTTCTAACTCAGGAACAAGCTACAACCAACGCCCAATTGTTCACTTAGGTGAAAAAGTTGAAAAAGGCGATACTTTAGCGGATGGACCTTCTATGGAAGAAGGCGAAATGGCTTTAGGGCAAAACGTCTTAGTTGCCTTCATGACATGGGAAGGTTACAACTACGAGGATGCCATTATCATGAGCCGTCGTTTAGTTAAAGACGATGTCTACACTTCTGTGCATATTGAAGAATATGAATCAGAAGCACGTGATACAAAATTAGGACCTGAAGAAATTACCCGTGAAATTCCAAACGTTGGGGAAGACGCATTGAAAGACTTAGACGAAATGGGGATTATCCGCATTGGTGCTGAAGTTCAAGATGGCGACTTACTAGTTGGGAAAGTCACACCTAAAGGGGTTACAGAATTATCTGCAGAAGAACGTTTATTACACGCAATCTTCGGGGAAAAAGCCCGCGAAGTTCGTGATACGTCTCTCCGTGTACCTCACGGTGGCGGCGGTATCGTTCATGATGTGAAAATCTTTACTCGTGAAGCTGGCGATGAATTATCACCAGGTGTCAACATGTTAGTTCGTGTCTATATCGTTCAAAAACGTAAAATTCACGAAGGAGATAAAATGGCGGGACGTCACGGAAATAAAGGGGTTGTTTCCCGTATTATGCCGGAAGAAGATATGCCATTCTTACCTGACGGAACACCTGTTGATATCATGTTGAACCCATTAGGGGTACCTTCTCGTATGAATATCGGACAAGTACTTGAATTACACTTAGGTATGGCTGCTCGCCAATTAGGTATTCACGTCGCAACACCTGTTTTCGATGGGGCAACCGATGAAGACGTTTGGGAAACTGTTCGTGAAGCTGGTATGGCTAGCGACGCTAAAACAGTTCTTTACGATGGACGTACAGGTGAACCATTTGATAACCGTATTTCCGTTGGTGTCATGTATATGATTAAATTAGCCCACATGGTTGATGACAAATTGCATGCTCGTTCAATCGGACCTTACTCTCTTGTTACGCAACAACCGTTGGGTGGTAAAGCTCAATTCGGTGGACAACGTTTCGGGGAAATGGAAGTTTGGGCACTGGAAGCTTACGGTGCTGCTTACACATTACAAGAAATCTTAACTTACAAATCTGATGACGTTGTCGGACGTGTGAAAACATACGAAGCCATCGTTAAAGGTGAACCAATTCCAAAACCAGGTGTGCCTGAATCATTCCGAGTATTAGTGAAAGAATTACAATCACTTGGTTTAGACATGCGTGTCTTGGACATTGAGGAAGCTGAGATTGAGTTACGCGATATGGACGATGACGATGATGATTTAATCACCGTTGACGCACTAACCAAATTTGCGGAACAACAATCAGCGAAACAGCTGGAAAAAGAAGCAGAATCAGTCGTGAAAGAAGAAGCACAAGACGTTGTTCAAGAAATTGAAACAGCCGAAGACAGAGACTAATTTGTCGCTACCACTCTGATGAGTTGATTCAACTGCGACTTTGTTGCAACTGCGCAAGCCATTACTTGTTCCAAGTGTCGTCAGACCTTCTTTCAAGTGATGCTTGCCATTTGCTAACAAGTTGCTGACTCAGCTTCTCTAAATAAGGAAATGGAGGGAATTCCTTTTGATCGATGTAAATAAATTCGAAAGTATGCAAATAGGGCTTGCTTCACCAGAAAAGATCAGAAGCTGGTCTTATGGGGAAGTTAAAAAACCCGAAACAATTAACTACCGTACATTAAAACCCGAACGTGAAGGGTTATTCTGTGAACGCATTTTTGGTCCAACCAAAGACTGGGAATGTGCTTGTGGTAAATATAAACGTATCCGTTATAAAGGTATTGTCTGTGACCGTTGTGGCGTTGAAGTCACTCGTTCAAAAGTACGTCGTGAACGTATGGGACATATTGAATTAGCCGCACCAGTTTCACATATCTGGTACTTTAAAGGAATTCCATCTCGGATGGGTCTTGTTTTAGACATGAGCCCTCGTGCATTGGAAGAAGTCATTTATTTTGCTTCATACGTTGTCATCGAACCAGGTGACACAACATTAGAGAAAAAACAATTGTTAACGGAACGCGAATATCGTGAAAAACGTGAACAATATGGCCAAGCCTTCAAAGCTGCTATGGGTGCCGAAGCCGTGAAACAATTATTAGATAACGTCGATTTAGATGGCGAAGTTGCGCAATTAAAAGAAGAATTGAAAACAGCTTCTGGTCAAAAACGGACACGTGCCATCCGTCGTTTAGACATCTTAGAAGCCTTCCGTGCCTCTGGTAACCAACCAAGCTGGATGGTAATGGATGTTATCCCAGTTATTCCACCAGATTTACGTCCGATGGTTCAATTGGAAGGTGGTCGTTTTGCAACAAGTGACTTAAACGACTTATACCGCCGTGTTATCAACCGTAACAACCGTCTAAAACGTTTATTAGACTTAAATGCACCAAGCATCATTGTTCAAAACGAAAAACGGATGTTACAAGAAGCGGTCGATGCTTTAATAGATAATGGTCGTCGTGGCCGTCCAGTTACTGGACCAGGTAACCGTCCATTGAAATCTCTTTCTCACATGTTGAAAGGGAAACAAGGTCGTTTCCGTCAAAACTTACTAGGTAAACGTGTTGACTATTCTGGTCGTTCCGTAATCGTCGTTGGTCCGTTCTTAAAAATGTACCAATGTGGTTTACCAAAAGAAATGGCGATTGAATTATTCAAACCATTTGTAATGCGTGAATTAGTACAACGTGAAATTGCGACAAACATTAAAAATGCGAAACGTAAAATCGAACGTGGCGAAGATGAAGTTTGGGATATCTTAGAAGAAGTTATCCAAGAACACCCAGTTTTACTTAACCGGGCACCTACGTTGCATAGATTAGGGATCCAAGCTTTCGAACCTGTTCTTGTTGAAGGTCGTGCGATCCGTCTTCACCCATTAGTTTGTGAAGCCTACAATGCCGATTTCGATGGAGACCAAATGGCGGTTCACGTGCCTCTAAATGAAGAAGCACAAGCAGAAGCTCGTATGTTAATGCTTGCTGCCCAAAATATCTTGAACCCGAAAGATGGTAAACCAGTTGTTACACCATCTCAAGATATGGTCTTAGGTAACTACTACCTAACAATGGAAGAAGAAGGCCGTGAAGGGGAAGGCATGATCTTCCGCGACATGAACGAAGCTGTTTTAGCATGGCAAAATGGCTACGTGCATTTACACTCACGGATTGGGGTTCAAACAACACTTTTAGGTGACAAACCATTTACTGATTGGCAAAAAGAACGAATCTTAATCACCACAGTTGGTAAGATCATCTTTAACGAAATCATGCCTGTTGAGTTCCCTTACTTGAACGAACCAACAGACTATAACTTAACTGTTCAAACACCAGATAAATACTTCGTAGAAGCTGGTACAGACATTCCTGCACACATTAAAGAGCAAGAATTAGTTTTACCATTCAAGAAGAAAAATCTTGGAAATATCATTGCTGAAGTCTTCAAGAGATTCCACATTACGGAAACCTCTAAAATGCTTGACCGCATGAAAGACTTAGGTTACAAACACTCAACTTATGCTGGGATGACGGTAGGGATTGCCGATATCATGGTTCTTCATGAAAAACAAGCAATCATTGACGCTGCCCACAAACAAGTTGAAACAATTACTAAACAATTCCGTCGTGGTTTAATTACTGATGACGAACGTTATGAACATGTAATCGGCGTTTGGAACGGTGCCAAAGACGAAATCCAACAAAAACTGATCGAAAGTATGGAAGCTCGTAACCCAATCTTCATGATGTCTGACTCTGGAGCCCGTGGTAACATCTCCAACTTTACACAGTTAGCTGGTATGCGTGGTTTGATGGCCGCTCCGAATGGACGAATCATGGAATTACCAATCATCTCAAACTTCCGTGAAGGACTTTCTGTCTTAGAAATGTTTATCTCAACTCACGGGGCTCGTAAAGGGATGACCGATACGGCCTTGAAGACAGCCGATTCAGGTTACTTAACACGTCGTTTAGTTGACGTTGCCCAAGACGTAATCATTCGTGAAGACGACTGTGGCACTGACCGTGGTCTTGAAATCGAAGCAATTCGTGAAGGTAACGAAATTATCGAACCATTAGACGAACGTCTATTAGGTCGTTATACACGTAAATCAGTTGTTCATCCAGAAACTGGTGCAATCATCATTGGTGCGGATCAATTAATCACTGAAGATCTTGCAAGAGAAATCGTGGACGCTGGTATTGAAAAAGTAACCATCCGTTCTGTCTTTACATGTAACACAAAACATGGTGTATGTAAGCACTGTTACGGACGTAACTTGGCAACTGGTTCTGACGTTGAAGTCGGAGAAGCAGTTGGTACAATCGCCGCTCAATCAATCGGGGAACCTGGTACACAGTTAACCATGCGTACGTTCCATACCGGTGGGGTTGCCGGTGACGATATCACGCAAGGTTTACCTCGTATCCAAGAAATCTTTGAAGCACGTAATCCGAAAGGGCAAGCAGTGATTACAGAAGTAACCGGTGAAGTTATCGATATTTCTGAAGATCCTGCCACACGTCAAAAAGAAGTAACCATCAAAGGAAAAACAGATACACGTACCTATACTGTCCCTTACACTGCACGTATGAAAGTTGCTGAAGGCGACATTATCCACCGTGGTGCACCGTTGACAGAAGGTTCAATTGATCCAAAACAATTATTACAAGTTCGTGATGTTTTATCTGTTGAAAACTACCTATTACGTGAAGTACAACGTGTTTACCGTATGCAAGGGGTAGAAATCGGCGACAAACATATCGAAGTAATGGTTCGTCAAATGTTACGTAAAATCCGCGTAATGGATCCAGGTGACACTGAAATCCTTCCAGGAACATTAATGGACATCGCAGAATTTAAAGACCGTAACTACGACACATTAGTTGCTGGTGGCGTCCCTGCTACTAGTCGTCCAGTCTTACTTGGTATTACCAAAGCGTCATTGGAAACAAACAGCTTCTTATCTGCTGCATCCTTCCAAGAAACAACACGCGTGTTAACAGATGCTGCTATCCGTGGCAAAAAAGATCCATTACTTGGATTGAAAGAAAATGTTATCATTGGTAAAATCATCCCAGCTGGTACTGGTATGGCTCGTTACCGTAACATGGAACCAAAAGAAGTTGGCGTAGCTAGCGAAAACGTTTATAGTATTTCAGACATTGAAGCACAAATGGCTGCTGAAGATGCGATGAAAAACATCAATAAATAAACCCTAAAAAGCCGTAAGGAGCATGCTCCTTACGGCTTTTTTTATTTGCTATAACCAACTGATTGTGAGTAAACCCAAACTTAAAAAGGGGACAAAAGGAAGTGTCTGTTCAACTGGATACCCCAAAAATTTACAGCTGTAGCCATAGATTAGGCCATAACTACTGGCAAAAAATAGTAGCATCAGCAACTGAGGTACCTGTAAAAAACAGCCCCACAAACCCAGTAACAAAAGATCCCCTCGCCCCATGGCCTCCGGAAAATAGTGTAAGACGGCTTGGAAAAAACAAAAACAAAAAAGACCAGTCAGTAAGTAAAACGAATGCTGACCCGCAATTTTCAGCAAGCAAAGCACAAAAAAACTAGGATAAAGAATCTTCGGTTCAACCACTAAATACCAGTAATCAATCAAGGATAATGTGAAAGCACTCGTCAGCCACCACCAGAGAATCAAAGCATCAATCGTCAGGCCAGCTGAAAAACAGCTTGCGGTTAACCCGCCCATGACAAGTTCTGCTAAAAGATAACTCTTAGCTACTGGCTGTTGACACTTTCGACAACGAAAGCGCTGCAGCAAAATCGAAACAACTGGAATTAATTCATAGAGTTGTAGAGGCTGGTGGCAACCTTGACAGTGGGAAGGGGGCCACCACAAAGAACGCCCTATTGGTAAGCGCTCCGCCACTAAGCATAAAAAAGAACCGAAACAGGCACCAATCAAAAAGAGACTCAAGAAAAACATAGGTTACCTCCTTAAAAATAAACTACGCTTTTTTTAAACTTTTTCGTTTGACTAGACAAATCTTTTTTTGTTAGGAATAATAAAAGAAACAAGAAATGAGGGAATCAAATGGAAAAATTAGCGATTGGTGTCGACGTTGGCACTACGCAAGCCAAAGCAGTGGCTTTTCAAGCAAATGGCACAGTCGTAGCTTCTAGCTATGTGCGTTATCCATTAATTCAAGAGACTGAAGGAATGGCGGAGCAAGACCCAGAGACGCTGTTCCAAGCTGTGGTGAACTGTATTCGAACCGTCACACAGCAAGTGAAGAATCAACCAATTGGGCTCATTTCTTTTGCTTCAGCGATGCATGGCTTAATTACCATGGATGCGCAAGGACGCCCATTGACCCAAGTGATTACTTGGGCTGACACACGAGCATCTGATTATGCGGAAGCGTTAAAAGAAACGCCAGCGGCCCAATTGTTTTATCAATTGACAGGCATGCCAGTTCATCCAATGGCGCCTTTATACAAGATTCGCTGGCTGCAGGAAAATCAGCCAGCCGTTGTGCAGAGCGCGGCCAAGTTTATTGGGATTAAGGACTACATTTTTTACCGTTTCTTTGGCGAATACTGGACAGATTATAGTAGTGCTTCGGGGATGGGTTTATTTAATATTCACACGCGGCAATGGGAATCGTCGATTTTAGCGTATTTATCTATTGAGGAGGAACAGTTGCCAAAAGTTGCCCCGTCAACGTTCATTTTTCCAGCATTAGCGTCTTCTTGGCAAGAGATGCTTGGTGTTGAGGAGGAAACGGTTTTAGTTCTTGGTGGCGCGGATGGTCCATTGTCTAATTTAGGTTTGGGAGCGCTAGGAATGGGTGTAGCGACTTTGACCGTTGGTACGAGCGGCGCACTTCGGTATATTGTCGAGGAACCTTTTTTGCATCCGCAAGGTGAAACGTTTTGTTTTGCTCTAGATGAACAGCACTGGGTGATTGGTGGCGCAAGTAGTAATGGTGCAGTTGCGTTAGATTGGGCGAGCCAAACGATTTTTGCAGAAGAACGTCAGCAAGCTATCCAAAACGGGACCAATCTCTATGACCCAATTATGGCCAAAATTGCAACCGTGCCAGCTGGGGCAAATGGCTTACTGTTTCATCCTTATTTGCTAGGTGAACGAGCGCCGTTGTGGAATGCAGAGGCGAGCGCAAGTTTTATTGGCTTGCGCAAAAATCACCATGCCGGACATTTAGCTCGAGCGGTGGTGGAAGGAATCTGTTTCAATTTAAAAACTATTTTAGAGGATTTGAAACAACTCGGTGGACCCGTTCAGGAGATTCGGGCGACAGGCGGCTTTGCTGATTCCCCTGTGTTCCGTCAAATCATGGCTGATGTGCTGGGAGAAACGTTATCGTTCACTGATAGTACCGAAGCTTCGGCATTAGGCGCTGTTTTGCTAGGTTGGCAAGGCTTAGGGCAGTTACCAAATTTACAAGCAGCGGCACAACAGGTGCTGATTCATGAAACGGTCACGCCACGAGCAGATCAACTGCTATCTTATCAAAAACTGTATCCTGTTTTTCAAGAAACCCAACAAGTTTTAGCACAAAGTTATCAAAAATTAGCAGAATTCCGCAAATAATTGATAGTAAATAGCTTTGACAAATGACTGAGAAGTTGCTTAACTAGAAGAGAGACAAAGACTTGAGGAAATGAGGATGAGGAATGAAGAAGCAGCTACTACCACTATTTCTGTTATTCATTGGGGCGTTAGCAAGCTGCAGTGCACCGTCTCGTTCCGGCGAAAAAGCAGCGCAACAGTTGGTAGATTACTTTATTTATCAAGAAAAGCCAGCGACATTCTCTCAAACTTTTCGTGAACCGAAAGTCTTAGCGGAGCATTTGCAGACGAGCCGTCAACAGTTCCAGAAGCAGTTTTTCAATAGCTTAAAAGAAATGAACGCTGAAGTCACCGAGACTGAAGCCCAGAAGCTTAACACAGAATTACTGGCTCAAGTGAAGAAAAAAGCGTCATATCAACTAGTAGCCACAAAAGAATTGAATGGGCAAGCGACAATCACTTTTCAGATTAAGGGCTTAGATTTTGTGACGGCGATTGAAGATACAACCACTGCTCTTCTTCAGCAAACGCAACAGGCAACACAAGCGCTAGACATGCAGCACACGTTAGCCGTTTTAAAAAAAGAAATCCAACAAATCAATGTCAGCCATGAGCCAGTTGAACTGCCATTAACGGTTAAGCAAGTAGAAGGGCAATGGTATTTACCGGCAGCGGAGCAACTGAGACTGAATCAGTTTTTTTTAGCTTTCGTCACAGGAAAAGAAGATACTGACCAGTTGACAGAGGCACTCGACACGATCCTCACTCAAGCGGAACAAAAAGTCGTCACTGCGGATGAAAAAACAGCGATTTCAGGAAATTAATTAGATTCTTAATTGTAATTATTATAATTTGATAATAATTTTAAAAAAGAAAGGTTTTCAGTGTACTTTTTTCACAATTCATATTACACTAAGAGTGTAGAAATAATATTTAGGAGGATGACAAAGAATGAAATTTGAAAAAACAAAAGAAATTTTGAACCAACTCGTTGCAGATTTAAGCCAATTTTCCGTGGTAATTCATCAAACACATTGGTATATGCGTGGACCTGAATTTTTAACACTTCACCCACAAATGGATGAATACATGGATCAAATCAATGAGCAATTAGATGTTGTTTCAGAACGTTTAATCACATTGGACGGCTCTCCATTCTCAACATTGCGTGAATTCGCAGAAAATACAAAAATTGAAGATGAAATTGGTAACTGGGACCGTACTATTCCAGAACGTATGGAAAAATTAGTAGCAGGCTACCGTTACTTAGCAGACCTTTACGCAAAAGGAATCGAAGTTTCTGGTGAAGAAGGTGACGACTGCACACAAGACATTTTCATCGCAAACAAAACAGACATCGAAAAAAATATTTGGATGTTACAAGCCAAACTTGGCAAAGCGCCTGGTATTGACGCATAATTTAAAACAACTCCCAAAGCCGCTGACGTTGACGTTGGCGGTTTTTTTCTGTTTAAAAGGCACAAAAAAATAAGTGAAAATCTATTTTCTGAAAGCGCAGAAAAACATTGACTTTATCAGTGATTGAAGGTAAAATATTAAATGGTATTGTTTGCCCCACAATGAGCCCCGGAAACTCAAGTGTATGTCAAACATCGAAAACAAAATTGGAGGAAAGAAACGTGCGTACAACATATATGGCCAAAGCTGGCGAAGTAGAACGTAAATGGTACGTAGTAGATGCAACAGATGTTCCTTTAGGACGTCTATCAGCAGTTGTTGCTTCTGTACTACGTGGTAAAAATAAACCAACATTCACACCACATGTGGATACTGGAGATTTCGTAATCGTAATTAACGCTGATAAAGTAAAATTAACAGGTAAAAAAGCTACAGACAAAATTTACTACCGTCACTCAATGTATCCTGGAGGATTAAAATCAGTGACAGCTGGTGAATTACGCGACAAAAACTCTCGCCGTCTTATCGAAACTTCTGTAAAAGGTATGCTACCTAAAAACACTTTAGGACGTAAACAATTTACTAAATTGAACGTATACGGTGGAGCTGAGCATCCACATGCTGCACAACAACCAGAAGTATTAGATATCACGAACTTAATTTAAGGAGGGAAATTCATTGGCACAAGTACAATATAGCGGCACAGGCCGTCGTAAAAATGCAGTTGCCCGCGTACGCTTAGTACCAGGTACTGGTAAAATTACTGTAAACAAAAAAGACGTAGAAGAATATATTCCACATGCTGACTTGCGTGAAGTTATCAACCAACCATTTGGCGTAACTGAAACAAAAGGCGCTTACGATGTAATCGTAAACGTAAACGGTGGTGGCTATGCTGGACAATCAGGAGCTATCCGTCACGGAATCGCTCGTGCATTGTTACAAGTAGATCCTGACTTCCGTTCTGCTTTAAAACGCGCTGGGTTACTTACTCGTGACGCACGTATGGTTGAACGTAAAAAACCAGGTCTTAAAAAAGCCCGTAAAGCTTCACAGTTCTCAAAACGTTAATCGTTGTTATATCAATGATTCTGGACATCTGCCAATTGGTGGGTGTCTTTTTTTTCAGAAATCCCCACCATTTTATTTTACAAGCTGATTATAGGTAAAAGTCTATAGGTGTAAGTTTAATCACATTGTTTACATTTTACTCTAAGAACAATCAATGCAATAATCCCTATCCACGCAATAAGTTGGCGATTATAGCATTAAAAATTATTGTGTTTAAAATAGGTACAACAAAATCATTAACAGAAAAAACTTTCTAAATGTCTTTTTTTAGTGTAAATAATTGTTCTCCACAACAGATAATTTATGCAGAGCTTTTTGAACGTTAACTGTTAGATTTTACTTTAGTTTCAAATAACGTAAAGTTTGTTCTTTTTTCTATCATAGTAAAACTCATTTTTGATTATTTATGTATCATTATACCTCTAAAAGGACTTTTAAATTCTAACCAAATAGGACAAATACCTTTAATCTGAGGTAAGAAGATATAAAGGAGGTGAATAATTATGAAGTTAGAACTTGAAGTAGCCAATCGTATTAGAGAACTTAGAATTTCCAAAAATATGACACAAGAATAATTAGTAGACAAAATAGGTTTTGATGTATCCTATTTAGGTAGAATTGAACGTGGAAAATCAGCGAATATCCCAATTAGTACATTAGAGAAAATAATTAGTGCTTTAAACGAAGGTTATTCAACCTTCTTCTCTTTTGGGAATAAAAAAATAGATAAACTGCAATTTTTCATAAATTATTGATATTAGAGACGAGATACTAGATATCATTGAAAGAATCATCAATCTAGAGAATAAATAGACAGTCTGAAACTATCAATCTTGATAGTTTTTTACTTTGCTTAAAATCAACTAACTGACTGTTTTTAGTTTCCTGTGTAACGTCTGATTTCTGATTCAAGACTATTTTTTTCCTATCGGTAAAGGCAATTTAGCAATAACCTTCTTTCATTACAAGGCTCGAGCAAGCCACTCAAATTACAAATTTGCCCTCTCCATTCCAAAAGAACATTGCTAAGTCAATTGCACGGATAGCGAAAAAGCAAAATGAATGGTTCAAAAAAATAAGAAGTGGTCAAATATGACTAAACTTGTAACTGAAAAAAGATGATGGCACATGATGGAAAAAGAACGGGCGGTAAAAGTGATTATTGAATATATCTATCTAATTTAAAAGTTTATGATTTGTCAAATTAAGTTAGAATAAAATGCTTCTTGTACATAGCTCAAAAAT
>OBYG01000582.1_pt1 | contig 28739 bp, 25 predicted proteins | sample 1538201 | NCBI WGS metagenome assembly OBYG01 (sample SAMEA2580177, study PRJEB22360) | human gut metagenome | biome: human gut; feature: human-associated habitat; material: faeces | place: Denmark | collected 2008/2010 | reverse complement strand
TCTACCAGGGCGGCCGTATTCAGCATGTATTTTTTCGGAGGCTTCACAGGCTCCTCCCCGCCTCCGCCTCCTGACTGCGACTGATAGTAGGCGTCCATATCGAAGATGACAAACGCCGGCCGGGCCATAAAATCCACATCCGGATCCTCTCCCGTATCCCAGTAGCCCTTTCCTGTCTTCGAGTTGGTAAAATTTCTGGCTACCATATTTCCCACTACCATCTCCAGCATATCGGCATTGGGGGAGGGCAGCTTTCCGGCTCCCAGCGGAATATCCTTCATATAATCCAGAGGAACGCCCATCATCGTCACATAGCCCTCGTAAATCCCCTGCTTCATCAGAACATTGATGTTCAGAATCGGGTACACGGAGGTTACATGAGGAATCTGGGAAAAGCTTTTGATCGTTTCATCTGTAATGAAATCCTCCTCCGTCTTGTCCTCCCCCTGCATTCCCTGGTAATTGTAGATCTCAATGGCAGTCAGGCTTCCGGAGGACTTGATGGTCTCCATGGTAAAGTTGTTCAGGCCGATGCCCAGGGAAACCATGACTACGATCGAGGCCGTTCCGATGACTACGCCCAGAACGGTCAGAAAGGTCCGAAGCTTTCTGCGGCGCAGATTATTGACGCTCATGGTGAGCAGATCAAGAAATCTCATCGTCTATATCCTCTTCCTCCTGTGCCTTCTTCTTCGCTTTCCTGCGGCGGTAAACTGCCGTCCCACCTGCTGCTGCAGCAACGGCTCCCAGCAGAATCAGCCACTTATATTTACTGAAAGCAGACGGCTCCTCCGGCATCATTTCCTCCATATCCGCCATAGCGTCCATGTCCGCCGGTTCCTCCATTGTCTCGGTAACGAGGAGATTCATCTCCTTCTCTACCTCCGTCACCTCTCCGTTTTCATCCTCATAGGAAATAGTAATCTTTATTTTTCCGTCGTCAGCTGTGGGAGCGATGCCGGAAATCATGGCGTCCACATTGCCCGTCTTTCCAGGCTCAATGTTGCCTACATAAGCGTCGGTTTTCTGGATGGAATCCCCCTCAAACACAGCCGTCACATTGTAGAGAAGCACCTTGCCCGTATTGTTGATTCCAAACATGACGTTGGTCTCCGAACCTACGCTGATGCTCTCCGGCATCACCTCAATGGTGCTGGTGCTGAATCTGGGCTGCTGCTTCACCGGAATGGAAATCTTCACTTCCTCCTCCGCGTTTTTAAACTCCGGGCTGTCATATTTTTCCTTAATGGACATAGTATAAGACTTCTGCTCCGCCGTAGGAGAGGAATTAAATAAAAGCTCCAAATCTGCACTCTGTCCCGGAGCCAGACTGTTTACCACCACTGTGGAGGATCCGGACTCTGTGGAAAACACAGGGTTCTTATCCGTATCCTCTGAGCTGAAGGTAAATAAAATATTATTGGCTGGGACGTCCGACGAAGCGTTCTTCATTCTGATTTTCAGAACAAATGGAGTTCCTGCGTAGACCTCCGCCGGCTCCGTGGAAAAGCTCTCCACGATAATTCTGGCTTTCGTTCTCTCATTGTCCCCTGCGTCCGCCTCCAGATCGTCGTCGTCCTCTCCCTTGACTCTGACATAGAGAATTTTATCCACCGGCTCCTCGAAGTCTCCGTCCTCTGTCTCCTTGTAGGAAATTTTGTATGTAATGGGATAGAAGCCTGATTTTGCGTCCTCACGCACTGCCATGCTGTAGGGGACGGAGACGGTCTGATTCACGTCCATATCCCCCATTTTTCTGTCATAATTTCCGTCGTTGATATCAAAGGGGAATTTCTCTGTGGCCGCGTCCAGCTGCATGGAAACGCGCACGTCGTACAGCTTCCTGTTCCCGCTGTTTCTCAAATTCACTCCAAAATTCAGCACTTCTCCGTAAACGCCGTAAGGAGTGGACTGGTTCTCGCCAATGGTAATATCATAGTCCATTGTCTCCTCATCAGACTCAGAGCCGTCTGACGCAGACACCCAGATATTGACGCCCACTGTCTTTTCGTGGTCTCTGCTGCTGTTCAGGTCAAAAAAGGCCTGGTAGTAGCCTGGCTGCAGATCACGGCGCAGCTGAAAGGTAATGGAAACGGTTTTTGACGAATGTCCCCGGATGGTTCCCACCTTCTTGTCCTCAAACGTGGAGGAATCCGCCTCAAAGGGGAACTGGGTATTGTAATCCCGGATGGTGTCGTCGTCATCATCATCCTCATCGTCGTCATCGTCCTCATCCTGCTCGAACACATTGTTTAAAATGTCGTCGTATCTGGTTCCTCCTACCAGCGTAACGGTGGTGTCCTCCATGTCGGAGTCCTCGTCGTTTACAATCTTCATGCGGATGGTCACCTTGCCTCCCGCTTTTCCTTTCGGGACCTTGGTCACCTCGATTCTGCCGTCGTTGAAATTCGTCATGTCCATCATGCCTGCCAAAGCTCCAAATGGAGTTCCCGCAAGCATCATGCAGACGGCTAACAGCAGAATCAGTACCTGTCTCAGCCTTTTCATTCTCATCTCTCATCCTCCCTGTCCGATGTTTCTTCCTGCCTTTCAGCTCCCCCTTCTCCGAAAATTGCCTCGTCTGAATGGTGGTTTTCCTCTATCTTCACGATTTTTCCGTCTATAATATGGAAAATTCTGTCTGCATAGGCAGCCAGATGGTCATCGTGGGTAACCATGACTAACGTCTGCTGCTGTTCCCTGACAATTCTCTGCATCAGCTTCAGCACCTCCATGGTGGTTTTCGAATCCAGGTTTCCGGTGGGCTCGTCGGCAAAAATAATCTTGGGATTTACCACCAGCGCCCTGGCAATGCCCACTCTCTGCTGCTGTCCTCCCGACATCTGATTGGGCATGTGATCCCCCACATGGGAAAGTCCCACCAGCTTCAGATATTTCTGCGCCTGCCGAAGCCGTTCCTTTTTTCCAATTCCCTGGAAAGACAGAGGAAGGGCAATATTTTCGATGGCATTCATGGTTCCCAAAAGGTTGTAGGACTGAAAAATGAAGCCCACCCGTTCCCGCCGGAAGGCCACCAGCTGATCCTCTCTCATCTTTTCGATATGCTTTCCGCTTATGATAATCTCTCCCTTAGTGGGCTTCTCCAGACCTGCCAGCATATTTAAAAGCGTGGATTTTCCTGAACCGGAGGTTCCCACGATAGCGCAGAACTCTCCCTTATACATGGTGAAATCCACACCGTTTAAGGCATAGACCTTCGTCTCCCCTACCCGGTAAATCTTATATAAGTTTTTTACCTGTATGACAGGGGTTTTCTTCCCGCTCTCTGTCTCCTGCGCTTCTGCCATTCTCATTCCTCCACTATCTGTTCTCGTTCCATTATACCTAATAATTCCTGAAAGGCCTATCCTATTTTTCTTAAATTCCCTTACTTTTTTCTTACACAGTCTGGAAATTGCATCACAAATCCGCTATAATGGATAAAAATAAAAATACATGCAAAGGAGAGACACATGAGACATTTGTTAAATCCTCTGGATTTTTCAGTTGAAGAAATTGAAGCGCTTCTCGATCTGGCAAGCGATATTGAGAAGCATCCTCAGAAATATGCCCACGTCTGCGACGGCAAAAAATTAGCCACTCTGTTTTACGAGCCGAGTACAAGAACACGCTTAAGCTTCGAGTCTGCCATGCTCCGTTTAGGCGGAAGCGTACTTGGCTTTTCTTCCGCGGATTCCAGCTCTGCCGCCAAGGGCGAGAGCGTTTCCGACACCATCCGCGTTATTTCCTGCTATGCCGATATCTGCGCCATGCGCCACCCCAAGGAGGGCGCTCCCATGGTGGCTTCCGTCCATTCCGGCATTCCTGTCATCAATGCAGGCGACGGCGGCCATCAGCACCCTACTCAGACTCTGACCGATCTGATGACCATCCGTTCTTTAAAGGGACGCCTTGACAATCTGACTGTGGGACTCTGCGGCGACTTAAAGTTTGGCCGTACCGTTCACTCGCTGATTAACGCCCTGGTGCGCTATACCGGCATCCGCTTTGTTCTCATCTCTCCGCCGGAGCTTAGGATTCCGGACTACATCCGCGAAGACGTGCTGCAGGCCAAGGGAATCGAGTACCGGGAAGTGGAAAACCTGGACGAGGCCATGCCTGAGCTTGACATTCTCTACATGACACGCGTTCAGAAGGAGCGTTTCTTCAATGAGGAGGACTATATCCGCATGAAGGACTGCTATATTCTGGACAAGCAGAAAATGTCCCTGGCCCGCGAAGACATGTTCGTCCTTCATCCCCTGCCCAGAGTCAACGAGATCTCCGTAGAGGTGGACGACGATCCGAGAGCCGCCTACTTCCGCCAGGTTCAGTACGGCGTGTATGTGAGAATGGCTCTGATTATGACATTACTGGAGGTGGAAAAACCATGTTAAATATCAGCGGATTAAAAGAAGGCATTGTCCTCGATCACATCGAGGCCGGAAAAGGTATGGATATCTATTTTAAGCTGGGCTTAGACAAGCTGGACTGCCAGACTGCCATTATTAAAAATGCCAGAAGCAAAAAGATGGGCAAAAAAGATATCATTAAAATCGACGGAGGACTGGATGTGGTGGATCTGGACGTTTTAGGCTACATCGACCACAGCATCACTGTCAATATTATCAAAGACAGCAAAATTGCGGAGAAAAAAAGCCTCCGCCTGCCCCAGAAAATCACCAATGTGATTTTCTGCAAAAATCCGCGCTGCATCACATCTATCGAGCAGGAGCTTCCCCATGTATTCTGCCTGGCAGATGAGAAGAAAGAGGTTTACCGCTGCCTCTACTGTGAGGAAAAATACGAAAAGAAATAGCAAAAAGAATATCTGAAAGGATTCATAATAAACACAAGAGGAAGAGTACATGTTTTCCAAGCTCCGCTGAAAGCTGCCTGAAGCTGTTCTCTTCCTCTTTTTATAAATTCTGCTTTTTCCCTGTTTTCTCATATATTCCGCATCGTTTCCCGTCTGTCTCTCTGCGTGATGAGGCGCAGGATCACGCAGAATATGCCGCGATGATTTCCAGGCAGACCTGGCAGGAAATGGCAGACGCCTGTTCCACGTTTGCCTCAAAAGCGCCGATTCCCGGCAGAGTGCCATTATCCGTCACCGTTCTGACAGCCAGGAAGGAAACCTGGTTCACATAGCAGGCATGGGCGATGGCGGCTGTCTCCATATCCACAGCCAACACCTCGGGATACTTCTCTAAAAGCCGCGCTCTTCTGCTGCCGGCCCCCAGGAAATATTCTCCCGTAGCCACAGCCCCAAACCTCAAAGGACGCCGTACCTGCACTCGTTCTGCCGTCTTCAGAAGCTTTTCATCTGCCAGAAACCAGGGTTCTTTCATCCAGGGATGAAAATCTGTCAGAATGTCCTCTGCCACATCATGGTAAATACATCGTTCTGCCACAATCGTACTCATTTTCATCCTCCTTTTCAAATGTCTTTTCTGTAAAACAAAAAAACTGCAGAAAATGCTCTTCTCTCACATTTGCTGCAGTCTTCTGGTTTCTTTTTACGTTTTCCGAGCAAAACGATAAGCCGGGTTATGTCGTTGAATGGCCATCTATCCACTTCTGCCGTCGCCGGCAGACTCTAGCGACCTACCCGAAAGCAGACGGGCCGCCTTATGCTTTCTGTTCGGTCTTGCTTCGGATGGGGTTTACATATGCCCTGTCTGTTACCAGCCAGGCGGTAGTCTCTTACGCTGCCTTTCCACCCTTACGGGAAGCAAAGCCCCCGCGGTTTATTTCTGTTGCACTGTCCCTGGAGTCGCCTCCGCCAGACGTTATCTGGCATCCTGCCCTGTGAAGCCCGGACTTTCCTCACCTGCGGCCTTTCGGCACATGCAGCTGCGGCCATTTGTCTTACTCGGAAAACTGAAAGCTAGTTTACCACACTTTTCACGGTTTGTCTATGGAGGAGAAAAAATTCGCTCTAAATGCACGGGGAAAACTTTTCAGTGACTTTAAGTGGAACAAGAAAAGTTTTCCTCGTGTATAGACGCAGGCAGCTTTGAATGACAATCTATCATCACACTTTAAAACAGCTTCCTCCGATGAACTCCCGAATCATGGAGTTATGGGGAATGTTCTCGCTGCCCACTCCCAGGAAGTAATCCAGGAATTTCAGCAGCCGCTTGGCCTCGGCATACTCCGGCGCATCCTGGGGGATGCCAAAGAGCAGAGGCTCCGCATACTGCTTCAGCACCGCCAGCTCATACAGGAGAGCGGAGTTAAACATCACGTCCGCGCTTTCCTGGAATGGGAAAATATTTCTCTCCTCGCCTCTCCGGACAGAATCCCACATGCGGATCGTATCCTGGGCGGAGGATCCTCTGGTTCTGGCGTCCCGGATCATGCGGCGCAGAAGTCTTCCGTCTGTGGTCGGGATCCGGTTGTGCTCGTCAATATTCAGCTGGGTCAGAGCGCTGATATAGATTCTAAACTTGCTCTCCTTTGGAAGAGCGTAGGACAGGCGGTCGTTCAGGCAGTGGATTCCCTCTATCACCAGGATATCGCCCTTTCTGAGCGTCATGAAATCGCCCTTATACTCCCTCTCTCCTGTCACGAAATTGTACTGGGGAAGCTCCACGGTCTTTCCCGCCAGCAAATCCGCCATATCTGCATTGAACTGCTCCATATCAATGCATTCCAGCGCTTCATAGTCATAGTTTCCCTGTTCGTCTCTGGGGCTGTTGACTCGGTTGACAAAGTAATTGTCCACAGAAATCGGGTGGGGATTCAAGCCCAGCCCCCGCATCTGAATGGAAAGCCGATGGGAAAACGTCGTCTTTCCCGATGAAGACGGGCCGGCAATCATGACCAGCTTCCGATCCGGCCTGGCCGCAATCTGCTCTGCAATATCCCCGATCTGCTTTTCCTGCAGCGCCTCCTGCATGAGAATGATTTCATTCATCCTGCCCTGCGTGATCGCCTCATTTAAGGAGCCTACATCAAAAATCCCCAGCTTCTCTCCCCAGCTCTCCGACTGCCGCTGCACTGTAAACAGCTTCTTTCTGGGAGCGAGGGGCTCGATTTTTCTGGGAGTGCTTCTCTTGGGCAGCAGAAGCACAAAACCCTTTTCATAGAGCGTTAAATCAAAGTATTTGATATATCCTGTGTCAGGCACCATATAGCCGTAGAAATAATCCTCAAACTTGTCAATGGAGTAGACGTTCACCCTGGAAGCTCTTCTGAACCGGAACAGCTTCTCCTTGTCGTACATGCCGTGGCGGTGGAAGTGCTCTACGGCTTCCTGGGTATTCAGGCTTTTTTTCACAATGGGGAGACGCGCTTCTCTCAGCTCCTCCATTCTGTCCTTTACAGCTTTCAAAAGCTCCTCATTCAGCTCAAAGTCCCCCTCCGGTTCAATATAGAGTCCCTGGCCCACAGAAAAGCAGACTGTCACCTTTTTTACGCAGTCTCTTCCAGCAGCGTCGTAAAAGGCCTTCAACATTAAAAATACGGCGCTTCTCTGATAAGTCTGCCATCCTTCTCTGTCCTCGGCTGTGATAAAGGAGAGGTTGCAGTCCCCGGACAGCTCCTTGTGAAGCTCTCTCAGCTTTCCGTCTGCCCTGACCAGAAGAATATCTTCCTTCTCTTTCTCCTGAAAATCCTCTGCTATCACGCGGTAAGGCGTTCCCTCCGGATACTCATATCTCTGCCCTGCGATCATTACAGCTGCCATATCCATCCCTCCTGTTTCTGCTGCCCTCTGCACGTTACTATATCACACAGTTTGGAAGTCCCTGCGAAGCTTTTAGAACCTCTATCTCTCCCTGAAAAGCCTGAGAAAGGTACTCCGCCATAAAATCCATAAAAATCTGCTCAATTCCAAAATGGCCGGCGTCAATCACCGCCATTCCCTGAGCCGCCGCGTCGATTCCTGTATGGTGGCCCATATCTCCGGTAATATACACCTGGGCGCCCTTCTCCAGAGCGTTTTCCAGAGTGCTGCCTCCCGCTCCGGGGCAGACAGCCGCTTTTTTCACCAGGCGGCTTCCTCCGTCATCCCCATATACGGTTACAAAAGGAAGCTGAAATACTCTCTTAACATACTCTGCCGCTTCCCGCACCGTCATCTCCTCCGGGAGAAATCCCACTGCGCCGATTCCAAAGGGCCTTCCGTCCTCCATGAAGCCCATGGGCTCCAGAATCTCCCGCTCTGAAAGCTTCAGCCGGTCTGCAGCCAGATCTCCCATACAGCCCGGGGCCGCGTCAAAATTGGTGTGCATCGCATAGTAGGAAATATCCGCCTGTATCAGCTTCACAATGCGGCGGCTGATAAAATCATCGTCATTTACCTTTTTCAGCGGCTTAAAAATCAGCGGATGATGAGTCAGAAGCATATCGGCCCCTTTCTCGATCGCTTCCTCCACCACAGCATCGTCCGCATCCACCGCCGCCAGAATCCGCTTTACCTCCTTGTCTCTGCGTCCTGCCAGCAGTCCCGGATTATCCCAGCCGCAGGCAATGTGTTCCGGAGCCAGCTGATTCAGTTTTTCAATTATTTCCCTGCATTTCATACTGTGCCTCCTCTATCAGATCTAATTTCTTCTTTAGCTCTCCTGCCCGTTTTTTAGAGCTGTCCGTATCTCTGCTGTTAAGAGAATTGAAAATCCCTGAAACAGTTTTCTTCTCCTGCTCCAGGAACTCTTTTAAAATCGGATCCGCCGTCTCGATCAGGTATTTTCCGTAGACATAGTCGCTTTCCCTCCAGTCGGAGCAATCCGCCGCGCCCCTCCTGCCAGGGCCAGCCACGTCCATAATCGTATAAAATTTTCCATCCTCCTTCACCATGGCTTCCCTGTCAATAGAAAAGCCATGCTCCAGCAGATACCGCCTTACATGCTCCAGGTCAGACTGGGGCGAGAGAACCCACTGGGCCGCGCTGTCCCAGATGTGGCGTCCCTCCTCCAGGATATGTATCTCCAGCTCTCCGCCCATTCCGGCAATCACCACCGTGTCCGCCTCTCCCGCCTTGAGCTTTTCCAGTCCGTCGGAAAGCCGCGTCTCAATCTGTTCAGCCAGCCCAGCCTCCCCGATATGCTCTCTGGCTCTCTCGAGAGGCCCTTTCCTCACGTCCATGGCCAGAGCAGAGGGGATCACCCCCCTCTCTGTCAGGGCAATGGGAATATAGCCGTGGTCGGTTCCTATATCTGCCAGCCTGCTGCCCGGCTTCACAAAAGAGGCAATCATTTCCAGTCTCTTTGATAATTTCATCGTCTGTCTCTTTGTCCTTTTCCTTTCTTCTATGATTGCTCCGCTTCCCATCAGTCCAGATAGTCCTTCAGCTTCCTGCTTCTGCTGGGATGGCGCAGCTTTCTGAGAGCCTTCGCCTCTATCTGGCGGATTCTCTCTCTGGTCACGTTAAACTCCCGGCCTACCTCCTCCAGTGTTCTGGGCCTTCCGTCGTCCAGGCCGAAGCGGAGCCGGAGCACCTTCTGTTCCCGGTCTGTCAATGTATCTAAAACCTCCATCAGCTGCTCGTGAAGCAGAGTATAGGTAGCCGCGTCTACCGGAATCTGAACGTGCTCATCCTGGATAAAATCGCCCAGATGGCTGTCCTCCTCCTCACCTATGGGCGTTTCCAGGGAAACCGGATCCTGGGAAATCTTCATAATCTCCCGCACCCGATCCACCGGCATATCCAGCTTCTTCGCCAGCTCCTCCGGGAGAGGTTCCCGGCCCAGCTCCTGCAGAAGCTGTCTGGAGGTGCGGATCAGCCGGTTAATGGTTTCTACCATATGGACGGGAATCCGGATGGTGCGGGCCTGATCTGCGATGGATCGGGTGATGGCCTGGCGGATCCACCAGGTAGCGTAGGTGCTGAATTTAAAGCCCTTGGAATAATCATACTTCTCCACCGCTTTAATCAGACCCAGATTTCCCTCCTGAATCAGATCCAGAAACTGCATTCCTCTTCCCACATACCGCTTGGCAATGCTGACCACCAGACGCAGATTGGCCTCCGCCAGCCGTTTTTTGGCCGACTCATCCCCCATCTCCATCCGCTTCGCCAGATCAATCTCCTCCTCCGGCGTCAAAAGAGGCACCTTTCCAATCTCTTTTAAATACATGCGGACCGGATCCTCGATATTGACGCCTTCCGGCATGGACAGTTCCAGATGATCAACGTCAATCTCTTCCTCCTCCAGATCCTCCTCTTCCAAAAAGAGTTCCGGATCTATCTCCAGATCCTCGTCGGGAGCCAGCACGTCCACCTTATTATTTTCCAGGTATTCGTCAATCTGATCCAGCTGCTCAGGGCTCAGGATTTCGCCATGGAAGAAATCGATGATTTCTTTCTGTTCCAGCACGTTTTTCTTTTTCCTTGCCAGCTCCAGAAGTTTCTCCAGCTTCTCTTCAAAGGTCAGTGTCTTTTCTTCCATAATTCTCCATCCTTCCATCGCTTACTGCTTTTTTCTCCCCCGCATCCCGCGCAGGCAGATGCCCCTGCATTCGGAGCTAATCCAGCGAAATATGCATATTTGCCAGTTCTGCCTGCTCTCTGATAATCCTCTGCAGTTCATTTAAGTCAGAGGCAGTCCGGCTCTGATAGTCAAGGCTGCTTTTCTTCACCTTCATCACTGTATCGGCAAACGCTTTCTTCTGTTCCTCGTTGCTCAGGGAATCATTTAGGCTGGCGTTAAACAGAGCCGCCACCTCCTTATAGTTTCCCTCATCATCAATAAAATGATTCAGGATCGCAGCCGGACTTACTTCCCCGTTTTCATGTCCCTCGAACACCATCTGGGCAGCTCTCCGGTACAGCGGCTTCACAAAGTCCTCCGGCCCTATGATCCCCTGAATCTTGTCAAACAGCCTGGGATCCTCAATCAGCCAGGTGAGCAGAAGTCTCTCCGACTGGCGGATTCCCTCCTCCCGATCCTTTTTCTTCTGGAAGGTCTTCGGCTTCTCTCCGTAAATCTCTCCTGAGATTCCCGTCTCCCTGGCAGCCTGGGTGCCCGGAAGAGCCGTGCCATAACGGCTGCCCATCTGGTTCACCAGGCGCTTTAAATCTTCATAATTAATAAAATACTCCCTGGCCACTGCCTGAATGTAGTTATCCCTCTCCAGGGCCTCGGGAAATTCTAGAAGCTTTCTGGCCGTCTCGTTGTAAAAGGCCGTCTTCTGCTCCGGATCCTCCATGCTGTACTGCTGCCGGAGCGTGTCGATCTCAAATAAAAAGCTGTTTCTGGCCTCCGCAATCCGCTGTCTGAAAGCCTCCGGCCCCAGGTTTTTAATAAATTCATCTGGATCCTTATAAGGCCTCATATTCAGCACGCGGACCGACATCCCCACTGATTTTAAAATAGGAATAGCCCTGAGAGCCGCCTTGACTCCGGCGCCGTCGCTGTCGTAAGTCAGGATCACCTGATCTGTATAGCGTTTTAAAAGAGCCGCGTGCTGGCTGGTAAAAGCCGTTCCCAGAGAAGCCACTGCGTTGGAAAAACCGGCCTGGTGCATGGCGATTACGTCCATGTAGCCCTCGCAGAGCAGGATAAACTTTTCCCTGGACAGCCTGGCGTAATTCAGCCCGTACAGATTGCGGCTTTTGTCAAACAATTTCGTCTCGGGAGAATTCAGATATTTCGGTTCTCCCTCCCCCATCACCCTGCCTCCAAAGCCAATAACACGGTTATTGACGTCCATAATAGGGAACATCACCCGGTTCCAGAACTTATCCCTGGCCCCTCTCTCCTCAATTGTCACAAGGCCTGTTTCCTTCAGAATGCTGTCCTCGTATCCCTTGGACCTTAAAAACTGATATAAGTCGCCGCTGGTCTTATTGGAATAGCCCAGCCCAAACCTGCGGATGGTCTGCTCGGTCAGCCCTCTTCCCATCAGATACTGGCAGCCCTGCTGTCCCTGAGGCTGCTTCAGCTGATAGTAAAAATAATTGGCGGCCATCTTATTAATCTCCAACAGCGCGGCCCTCAGATCTGCCTGGGCCTTGGCCTCCTTTGAATATTCCATCTTGGGAAGCTTGACTCCGCTCCTGTCTGCCAAAAGCTCCACTGCCTCCCGGAATGTATAATTTTCATATTCCATCACAAAGGTAAACACATTCCCGCTGACTCCGCAGCCAAAGCAGTGGTACATCTGCTTGGACTGGGAGACAGAAAAGGAAGGCGATTTTTCGTGGTGGAACGGACACAGTCCGAAATAATTGCTTCCCTTTTTCTGAAGCTTCACATAGCCGGAAATGATATCCACAATATCGTTTCTCGTTCTGACTTCCTCGATTACTTCCTCCGGATAGTACATGAAATCCTCCTGCTGCTTTCTTTTGCTTCTTTTATTTCGTATCTCCCGCTTCTATACCTTAAATGATTTAGGCACGAACAGCTCCTTAAACCGTTCAATGGCAAACACGTCCGTCATCCCGGCAACATAGTCGCACACAGTTCTCGAAAGCTCTTCTTTCCTGGCCTCCATCCGATCCAGATATTCCCGCGGAAGCTGGTCCGGATGATCCATATACCAGTGATAGAGGCTGACTACCAGCTGCTGGGCCCTGCCCTCCTCCGCCTTGGCTGTCTTTCCCCTGTACACATTTTCAAACATCCACTGCCGCAGGCCGTGCATAGCTGCCTCCATCCCCGGCGACATGGCGATCTCCGGGCGGTCCAGGCTCTGATAGATGAGATCGTGGATCATGGTATTTAATCGCTCTCTGACGCTGTGGCCTAAAATGTCTGTGTACTCAGAAGGCAGATCCTCCTCTGTAAACAATTTCGCCCGAATCGCGTCGTCAATATCATGGTTAATATATGCAATCTTATCGGACAGCCGCACCACATGCCCTTCCAGAGTGGCCGGGCTTCCGGAGGTTCTGTGGTTTAAAATGCCGTCCCGCACCTCCCAGGTGAGATTCAGCCCCTGTCCCTGCTTTTCCAGAAGCTCCACCACCCGGACGCCCTGTCCGGCATGGGTAAAGCCTCCCGGCACCAGCCGGTTTAAAGCCGCCTCCCCCGCGTGGCCGAAGGGCGTATGCCCCAGGTCGTGTCCCAGGGCAATGGCCTCTGTCAGGGCTTCATTCAGCCTCAGGGCTCTGGCAATGGTTCTGGCAATCTGGGACACCTCCAGCGTGTGCGTCAGCCTGGTTCTGTAGTGATCTCCCTCTGGATCTAAAAAGACCTGCGTCTTATGCTTCAGTCTGCGGAAGGCCTTGCTGTGGAGAATCCGATCCCGGTCCCGCTGGTATTCCGGCCGTATATCGCAAAGCTCCTCCTGTCTCTCCCGTCCCCGCGTGTTTCTGCTCATAGACGCATAGGGGCTCAGATATTCTGTTTCCCACTGTTCTGTCATCTCCCTGATGTTCATTGAATCACATCCTTTATCACCATTGGCAGTAATTTACAAACTTTCCCGATTATCTTGCCATTATATCATATTTTCATCTGTTTTAACAGAGTTTATTTCTGAATATTTTATCAATTTTCTATAAAATTTGTCATATTTTGTCTTTGCCGCGCCTTTTTACGGCCGTTAAACTGGAAAACTGTCCTCCAGACACAGCCTGCCGAACCCCAGACGCTGGTTTGGATAGATGGTCTCGCCGGGAAGGGGCCTGGCTCCCCGTATCAGGTAAGCCTTCACCTTCTCCCCGTAGAGAAACGGATCGTTTCCCCTGACGATCCCCCACTCCATCATGAGAGCGGCGCTTCCGCTGACAAAAGGCGCCGCAAAGGAGGTTCCCGTCACCGGCCCGTAGCCTCCTCCCACTCTGGGAGCCATAATCCCCACTCCGGGGGCAGCCAGATCCGGCTTCACGCTGGTGTTGAGCCTGGTGTATCCCCTCCCCGAAAAATCAGCGTAGGACAGGTAAGAATCGTCGTAAGCTCCCACAGAAACCACCCGGGAAGCGGTAGAAGGAATCGTCAATGTTGTGTCTGGATCTGAAACGAGAAACCGGGTAGCCCGGTTCAGGCTTCCTCCGCCCGGCAGCCACAGATCGTACTGTCCGACTGCCACCTTTCTGGGCGTCAGCCGTATCTTCCAGATTCCGCTCTGAACGTAGCTTCCCACAGGAAGCAGATTCAGATAAATTTCCTGGGCCTGGCTGTAGGGGCTGGGCTTTCCATAATAAATCAGAAGCTCCGTACTGCCCATGGGAATCCTCTGGGCCCCCAGCCGGCGGCTCAGAACGCCGGTAGAGATACCGCCTGGACTGATAACAGAAAGTTCCACAATATCTGCATACAGCTTCCACAGCTGGATTCCGAATCCAGTCTCGTACTCGGCCACGGAAAGCTCTATCTCCGTGTCCTTTCCCATCTCATACCGCCCTGCCGCATGGCCTCTGCTGCTGCCCTCGTTGCCCGTTCCTGTCACAATCACTGTTTTCCACTGATTTGACAGCTGGTCAATGTACGTCTCCAGCAGGCTGGTTCCATCGTGGGAACCGTACGTATTTCCAAAACTCAGATTTACCGTTGCCGGCTTCTGATAAAACAGAGCCCGATTCACCACATAGTCAAGGGCCCGCATCAGCTCCGTGGTTCTCGGAAAGGAGCGTTCCCCCGGAACTCCCAGACGGACTGCCAGAATCTCGCTCTCATACGCCGCTCCGCGGTAGGTTCCCCCGCTCTCACGGCCGTTTCCCGCCGCAATTCCAGCCACAGCTGTTCCGTGCCCGCTCAAATCTCTGGAGGGAACCAGGGCCTCCCCTTTTTCTCTGCTGTCCTGTCCCAGAGCCTCATTGATCTCCTGCCTTGTAAACACCCGTTCCAGCTGCTGATCCCACAGCTCTAAGAGCCTTGTGGTTCCATCCGGATTTCTAAAGTCCTCATGAAAAAAGTCGATCCCAGAGTCAATCACAGCCACTATCACTCCACGGCCTGTCAGCCCATCGGGACCGGCCTGCATGGGATTCATGCAGGAGGCGGTTCTCCCCTGATTGACCGCAAAATTAAGAAGCTTGGGTTTTTCTACATACTCAATCTGGGGAAGGGCTGCCAGGGCGTCAACGAGCGGTTCCGGAACCCTTAAAACAGCGTACCCGCCTGTCAAAATCTGCGCTTCCACCTCCGGAAGAAAAGCCAGAGCTTCCTCCAGATCCCCATTATAGCGGACAATCAGCTCCCAGCTGCCGCTTTCCCTGTCAAATCCCGCCTCCAGCTCCGCCGACTTTTCCAGCTCTCCCTTTGTGGCTTCCAAAGCCAGGTTCAGGCTGTTTTCCAGCTTCTGATCATTCATCTGCACACACTTACCAATCTATTACTTCTATATTTATGCCGATGCATCAGAAAAAATGACTGATTTCCTGTTTTTCATCCATTTCTTTTCTTGAAAGCGCAGGTGCCAAGCCAGCCGGCCGTCCGCACAAACAGCTTTTGCGGAAGTTCAAACACAAACACAATTCCCATTACAATGGCAATGGCCTCCTTCATGGCCGAATATCCTGTGGATACTGCCAGAAACAGTTCCTCCATCACAATGTGGTACACCGTCCAGTACACGCCGGCCCCCGGTACCAGCGGAAAAATGCCGGCAATCAGGAAGATCGTCACCGGGCATCGCTTCATCACGGCGGCTGTTCTGGAAAGCAGAATGCACAGATGGGGCAAGAAAAGAAGCTCTAGAGAACACGATAATCACCACCGCCGTAGCCGCAAAGCAGGGGCCGGATCCTGGCAGAAAAAGCTCTGCCAGGCAGTATACCAGCCATCCTGCCCCTCCGATAAATCCACAGTAAGGATAGTACTCTCTGGGAACGCCGAATAATACGGAAAAGCTCACCGTTCCTATGACCGCCGATAAAATTTCCTTCGCCAGCTGGCCGAATATCTCCATTCCTCCCATCGGCCCGCTTCCAGAGTTTTCCGCCAGCTGCCCCATCTCCTGAAGCGTTCCGCTTCCCGGAACCAGGGAAATAAGGGAAAAGCCGATTCCCACGCCTATGGCAATACAGAAAAATACTAAAAGTGCATCCAGCATCCTGACTGAACCGGATATGTAGTCTCCGTCCGCCACATCCCGGATGGAGTTCGTGAACGCCACCCCCGGCACCAGCGGCATGATCGTGCCTATCATCATAAAATTCAGATTTTCTCCTACTCCCATCAGATAAAGAAGGCAGCAGACCACCGTAACCAGAGCTCCTCCTCCAATGTTTCCCACAATCTTCGAAAGATGGGGGACACTGAGCCAGAGCACGTACAGATACAGGCAGATTCCGGCCGCAAAGGCCGCCAGGCTGTCCCCAAAGGTGCCTCCGAAAAAAATGCAGAATGCCGCGCTTCCCACGCCGGAGGCCAGAGTCTGCATCCACCGTTTCTTGCCCGGCATAGTCCTGATTTCCTCCAGGATCCGGTATGCATCCTGGATTGTATGTTTCCCCTCCACAATCTCTCTGGACAGCTGGTTGACAGCCGCCACCTTATTCAAATGCGTTCCGCTGACAGGAATGTGCTGCACCTTTGCAAAAAAGCTTTCCCTTGCGCTTCCCGCTGTCAGAAAAATTCCGTTGCTCAAAACAAACGCGTTTTCTGAATTAACCCCGTAATACCCGCAAATTCTGTCGATGGTCTCCTCCACCCGGTAAATCTCCGCTCCGTTTTCCAGAAGAATATGCCCCGCCATCAGGGCCAGATCGAGAACCTCCTCATCCGGCTGCTTCCCCATATCGTTTCTCCTCTATGGCACGAAAGGCCCGGGCAAGAGTTCCCAGGCCTTTCAGCGCTTCTGTCTGTTCTTTCCTATTTTAAAAATCCGTTGACGATCTGAGCTTCCGCCTCTTCCTCTGTCAGTCCCAGAGTCATCAGCTTAATCAGCTGCTCTCCCGCAATCTTTCCAATGGCCGCCTCGTGGATTAAAGCCGCGTCAATATCATTGGCCGTCAGCTCAGGCACCGCCTGAATTTTCGCGTGATCCATGATAATAGCGTCGCACTCTGTATGGCCGCTGCACCGGTTGTTTCCCGTAATGCTGGACATATAGAGCTGATGAGAGTTGTCTCTGGCCACAGAGCGGGAAATCACGTTGGCGCTGGAATCCTCGCCGTTTAAGTCTATATGGAAACGGCTCTCCGCATCCTGGTTTCCGTGAGTCATCAGGCTTTCTTTAATGACAATTTTAGCGTTCTTTCCAAGCTGCGCCCTGGTTTCCCTCTTTGTGGAATCCACGCCCTTGATCTGCACAGTTTCCATCTCCAGGTAGCTGCCCTCGTCCATGGTCACCTCTGTCACAGGATTCATAATCCGCTGTCCGTTTCCGTCGCCGCTTCCATAGTGCTTCTCCACATAGCGGATTTTAGCGTTCTTTCCGATGAAAAACCGGTGGATTCCGTCGTGTCTGGACGCAGCGTCTCCTCCGTTGTGAATGCCGCAGCCGGCAATAATCGTCACATCCGCCCCGTCTCCCACATAAAAGTCATTGTACACCACCTCGGTCAGACCGCTCTGGCTCATCACCACAGGGATATGTACGCTCTCATGTTTCGTACCAGGCTTAATGTGAATGTCGATTCCCGACTTGTCCTCTTTCGTTACAATGTCAATATTTGCCGTAGTATTTCTCGCCGCCATCTGGCCGTTGGCTCTGATATTGTAGGCCCCCACAGGAATCCCGTGAAGATCTGCCACCTCTTCCAAAAGCGTCTTCTGAATCTCGTCCATTATTTGTCCCTCCTGTAAGCCTCACATGATCCCACTGCAGACGCAGTACCCAGAATCTCCGGAAGGATCTCTTCCTTTCTGCCGGTCTTTGTAATTCTGCCGTCTGCAATCACTACGATTCTGTCTGCAATATTTAAAATTCTCTCCTGATGGGAAATGATGACAATGGATCCCTTCGTCTTCTCTCTCATCCGCTCAAATACCTGAATCAGGTTCTGGAAGCTCCACAGATCGATTCCCGCCTCCGGCTCGTCAAACACAGAGAGCCTGGAAGCCCTGGCCAGCACGGTGGCAATCTCAATCCTCTTTAATTCTCCGCCGGAAAGGCTTGCGTTCACTTCCCTGTTAATGTAGTCTCTGGCGCAGAGTCCCACCTCGGAAAGGTAGACGCAGGCGTCCGCTGCGGACAGCTTCTCATCGTGGGCTGCCAGGCGGAGCAGATCCAGCACCTGAATGCCCTTAAAGCGCACCGGCTGCTGGAAGGCAAAGCTGATTCCCATGTTAGCTCTCTCCGTAATACTCTTTCCGGTAATCTCCTGTCCGTCGAAAAAAATCTGCCCTTCTGTGGGCGTCTTAATTCCTGCGATCAGCTTGGCAAGGGTAGACTTGCCGCCTCCGTTAGGCCCTGTAATCACTACGAATTCATGATCCTCTATGGTTAAATCCAGGTTGTGTATGATCTCTCTCTGCTCTGACTCCTCCTGGACTTCAAATGAAATATTCTTAAGTTCCAGCATAGCGGTCCTCCTCTGTATCGTATTTCAGGAATCCCCTCTGTCTGTCAGATTCCTGCACATGGGTATTATATACTAAATTGCCGCGTTTTACTATACTGCTTCCCAAGATGTTTTAACTTTTTTCATTCTCTTTTTTATTCGCTCTGCCCTCGTTCCTTTACGTAAAAAAGAGTCCTGATTTCTCAGAACTCTTTATCGTGCAGAAGAAGAGACTTGAACTCTCACGGTATTGCTACCACACGGACCTGAACCGTGCGCGTCTGCCAATTCCGCCACTTCTGCGTATGCGGGAGATGGGACTTGAACCCACACGATCATACAACCACTAGATCCTTAGTCTAGCCTGTCTGCCAATTCCAGCACTCCCGCACATCTTAAGTTGTCTTGTTGTTTCCAACGAAAGGTATTATAGCACAGCCCTATAGAGAATGCAAGCACTTTTTTAAATTTTTTATCATTTTTTTACCAGTTTTTTGAACTGCAGGAAATCTGCTGTCATTCCCGCTGCATTACTGGCAGAGGAGGCTCTGAACGCTGTCCCAGTCCTTTTCCTTTACCAGTATTTTATATTCCTTTGTAATGTCCAGATTCACCCCTGTGCTGCCAAAGCTGCCCCTGACCGTTCCTTTTCCCGGAGCCAGAAAATGCGTCTGCCGGTCGTCCACCTTCCAGTCATGCCAGATCCCGGCTCCCCTCAGCAGTTCCCTGATTCTGTTAAACTCCTGCATATCAAACCCCTGGTACACTATTTTCTTTTTTCCAAACATCCTGCCGCCCTCCCGTCAGTTTCACTCTGCTATGACAGCGTAATCCAGTACCGCTGCATCACAGAGCCGTCTGTCTCCACCTCATTTTCCAAAATACCGCCGTTTTTCATGATCGTTTTAGCCGAACCAACATTGTCACGGCTGCAGACAACCAGAACCTTTTCAATTCCCAGCTTTCTGCACTCCTCCAAAGCCAGGCCCATCATCGCCGTGCCGTAGCCCTTCCTCCTCTCGGAAGGCCTGATTCCATCGCCGATATGGCCTCCGCATGCCAGCAGATAATCGTTCAGGCTATGCCTGATATTCACGGCTCCCACCATCCTGTCCCGATCCCGGTCCAGACAGAAATAGGTGGAGTCGGGAACCAGCCCGTCTCCAGGCTCCGTCACCTCCAGATGCTCTAAATAAGCATCAAAATCATGAACGTCGTTTTTAAAAATAGACCAGGGCGATGTGTTGGCGTCGTGGCTGTCATTGTAGGCAGTCCACTCCTCCACCATCTCGGTGATCTGGGTCTTATATTCCATACTCCCCTTTAGCAGCTTCAGATTCATAAAACGAAACGCCACCTCCCAGACAGGAAAGAACTGCACCAGGTCTTCCGCCTGGCTTTCGCTCTTTCTATTTTTATATATAGGAAAAAAGAGTTCCAATTTCTCAGAACTCTTTATCGTGCAGAAGAAGAGACTTGAACTCTCACGGTATTGCTACCACACGGACCTGAACCGTGCGCGTCTGCCAATTCCGCCACTTCTGCGTATGCGGGAGATGGGACTTGAACCCACACGATCATACAACCACTAGATCCTTAGTCTAGCCTGTCTGCCAATTCCAGCACTCCCGCTTATTCTTTTTCCTGCCGATTTTCTTTCGACGATATGTAGTATATCACAGTGTCCAGGATTTGGCAAGTCTTTTTTGCAATTTTTTTAATTTTTTTGTCAATTGCATTTGTATATATTATTTACAAAATAACATAGCTACTGAAAGAAAGTCTCCTCTCTCCCAGCAGCCGCTTATACTGTTTTCCACTGTCAGAATTAAGCCAGTTTGGACTTAGCTAACTCTGCTAACTTTGCGAAGCCCTCTGCGTCGCTGATAGCCATATCGGATAATACCTTACGGTTCATCTCAACGCCAGCCAGCTTTAAGCCGTACATGAACTTGCTGTAGGATAAGCCATTGATACGTGCAGCAGCGTTGATACGTGCGATCCAGAGCTGTCTGAACTGTCTCTTTCTCTCCTTACGTCCTGCATAGGAGCTCTTTAATGCTCTCATTACAGACTGCTTTGCGATTCTATACTGTTTGGAACGAGCGCCTCTGTAGCCTTTAGCCAGCTTTAACACTCTGTTATGTTTCTTCTTAGCGTTTAATCCGCCTTTAATTCTTGCCATCGGTTATTTCCTCCTTCTTAATCTCTCAATCTTATAAGTATGGTAAAATCTTCTTCATTACTTTTGCGTTTGTAGCGTCAGTAACGATGTCTTTTCTAAGATTTCTCTTTCTCTTAGTAGATTTCTTAGTTAAGATATGGGATTTGTAAGCTTTGTTTCTTACTAACTTTCCTGTTCCTGTTGTTTTAAAACGCTTAGCAGCTGCTCTGCTTGTTTTCATTTTAGGCATGTTTATTTTCCTCCTTAGATAATGGTCTATTTTTAACGTTTTGCAGTTAAAAACATCACAATGCTTCTTCCCTCAACCTTGGAAGGCTTGTCGACAACCGCAATGTCGGCCAGCTTCTCAGCGAAATCGTCGAGGATGTATTTGGTTTTGGACATGTGAGCCATCTCACGGCCTCTGAAACGAAGAGTAATCTTAACTTTGTTTCCCTTTTCAATGAACTTTCTGGCCGCTCCCACCTTTGTGTTCAGGTCGTTTTCGTCAATGTTCGGGGACAGGCGTACTTCCTTTACCTCGATTGTCTTCTGTTTCTTTTTAGCTTCTTTTTCCTTGCGGGCCTGCTCGTAACGGAATTTTCCGTAATCGATAATCTTGCAGACCGGCGGCTTTGCCGTCGGAGCAATCTTTACTAAATCAAGCTCTGCCTCCTTTGCCAACTTGTAGGCATCCTTTGCAGACATGATACCAAGCTGCTCTCCGTGTTCTCCAATCAAACGAACCTCTCTGTCTCTAATCTGTTCGTTAATCATTAAATCGCTAATAGCCGTCCACCTCCATACTGTGATGATGAATGAATCAATATACTAACTGTTTTCTGCCCTGTCAGCCTTTCTCCGGCCCGGCACAAAACAATAAAAAGCGGGCAGTCAGACTACCCGCTCATAAACGATAGGAAATTCCATTTCTGGATCATTCTCTACTTTGTATGAACCGCTGGTCACTGTATGTGCCAGGGTGAGGCGGATACCTGCTTTCCTGATGTTGTTTCTCACAACTTTTAGTATTATACTATAGGCTTCCCGTTTCGTCAAGGACTTTTTGCAAATGTTTTGCAGACATGTTGGCAAATGTTTTGCAGACATGTTTCAAATCCGTTTCCCGGTCCTGTCTTCCATGCAAAAAGGGGAGAAAAAGAGTTCTTCCAAATAAAGTTCTCATTTCTCCCCTTATCTTACCGCATCTTAGCGCCGGTTCCTATCCTGGCTTAGCGCGCCTTAAAGCTTGCGCACTCTGTCTGGTAAGGCTCCGAAGCATTGCCTCCGGCAATTCCGATATGATCCGCCACGCAGAATCGATCCTTATTGTAAACGCAGTTCTCTGCCTCGCAGGCTACTCTCAGCTCACTCTCCGGGGTCTTAAACATGTTCTTAAACATCTGTCCCTTGTTCTCGTCGAAACTGGCGCAGCAGGTATCGCACTTCTCTCTGGCTGTCTTTCCCTCTACTGTGATAGAGTTTCGGCAGCAGCAGTTCTCGGCGTTGTGTACACATCCTGTTACATTGCAGTCAAGTCTTGTCATCGCAAAAGTCCTCCTTTATCCAGCCCTGTCCTGATTCAGGCAGGAGCGGTTTTCTTGTTCAGGATTATTATGCGATGATTTGGACTTTTTATTCTTCCGGACAAAACTGGAAGAACTGCATTATAATAGAAGAAACGGATTAATTTTCCTTTTTCTCTTCCATCTTTCTCATCTCTTTGAATGCGATCTCTTTCTGAAGCTTCTCGATAAATCCGTCTAAGGAGGAAGCGCCCTCGTCGCCTGCGAAACGGCTTCTCACGGACACCGTATTCTCCTCCTCCTCTTTCTGTCCCACTACCAGCATGTATGGGATCTTATGAGTCTGAGCCTCGCGGATCTTGTAGCCGATTTTCTCGGAACGAGTATCCATCTCAGCACGGATTCCAGCGGCGTTCAGAGTCTCATATACCTTGGAAGCGTACTCCGCATATTTGTCGGAAATTGGAAGCACCTTTACCTGTACCGGAGCCAGCCATGTTGGGAAGGCGCCTGCAAAGTGCTCGATTAAGATTCCGATGAAACGCTCGATGGAGCCGAATACAACGCGGTGAATCATAATCGGTCTGTGCTTTTCTCCGTCTGCTCCTGTGTACTCCAGCTCAAAACGCTGCGGAAGCTGGAAATCTAACTGGATCGTTCCGCACTGCCATGTTCTGCCAATGCAGTCCTCCAGATGGAAGTCGATCTTCGGTCCGTAGAAGGCTCCGTCTCCCTCGTTTACCACATAAGGAAGTCCCAGCTCCTCAAGGGCGCTTCTAAGGCCCTCTGTTGCAAGCTCCCAATCCTCGTCGCTTCCCATGCTGTCCTCCGGTCTGGTGGAAAGCTCTACATGATATTTGAAGCCGAACAGAGTGTAAACCTCGTTAATCAGAGTGGCAACGCCCTTGATCTCCTCCTTGATCTGCTCTGGAGTCATGAAGATATGAGCGTCGTCCTGTGTGAAGCAGCGCACGCGCATCAGGCCGTGGAGCTGTCCTGATTTCTCATGGCGGTGAACCAGTCCCAGTTCTCCCATGCGCAGAGGCAGATCGCGGTAGGATCTCGGCTCAGAAGCGTATACAAGAACGCCTCCCGGACAGTTCATCGGCTTAATTGCGTAGTCTTCCTCATCGATCATGGTTGTATACATGTTGTTCTTGTAGTGATCCCAGTGTCCGGAGGTCTCCCAGAGACTTCTGTTTAAGATAACTGGTGTGGAAATCTCCACATATCCTGCCTTGCGGTGGATCTCTCTCCAGTAGTCGAGAAGCGTTTTCTTAAGCTGCATTCCCTTTGGAAGGAAGAACGGGAAACCAGGGCCTGCGTCGTGCATCATAAATAAGCCCAGCTCCTTGCCCAGCTTTCTGTGGTCGCGCTTCTTGGCCTCCTCCATCATAGTAATGTAGGCCTCTAACTCCTCCTTCTTGGAGAAGGCTGTGGCGTAGATACGTGTCAGCATCTTGTTCTTCTCGCTTCCGCGCCAGTAAGCTCCGGCCAGATTTAAGAGCTTGTAAGCCTTGCCTACATCCTTTGTGCTCATCAGGTGCGGGCCGGCACAGAGATCTACGAACTCTCCCTGACGGTAAAAGCTGATCTCTTCTCCCTCCGGAAGATCTTCAATCAGTTCTACCTTGTAAGGCTCTGCCTTCTCCTGCATAAAAGCGATGGCTTCCTCTCTTGGAAGAGTAAAACGCTCAATCGGAAGGTTCTCCTTCACGATCTTTTTCATCTCAGCCTCAATTTTTCCCATATCCTCTGCTGTCATAGGGCTTTCCGGATCCACGTCATAGTAGAATCCGTCTGCAATGGAAGGTCCGATTGCCAGCTTTGTGTTCGGGTACAGTCTCTTAACGGCCTGGGCCATAATGTGGCTGGCTGTATGGCGCAGCGCTGCCAGTCCATTTTCATCCTTTGCTGTCAGAATATTTAACTGGCAGTCCTTGTCCACTACTGTTCTCAGATCTACAGTCTCTCCGTCAAGCTCTCCTGCACAGGCAGCTCTGGCAAGGCCCTCGCTGATATCCTTTGCAATGTCAATGACAGACATAGCGGATGCGTACTCTTTTACAGAGCCGTCTTTTAATGTAATCTTCATGTTTTTATCTCCTTTGCTTTGTCAGCTGTTTCTACTGGCTGTTTTCATGTCTGATACAATCCCTGCACATTCCCTCTGAAACAGGAAAGATTTTCGCGGAGCATTTTTTATTTCATATTTCATAGGACGCTTTTTCCTATGAAATAAAAAAGTCCCCTGTTATACGGTTATGTATAACAAGGGACGACTTTACTCGCGGTTCCACCCTGGTTGCGCAGGCAATAAGGCTCTGCGCCTCTCATTGTGATGATAACGGAATCACCGTTCCCGATTAAGGGACACTCAAAGATGGTCTTCAGACGGTTCTTCTGTAAGAGGCTTCCACCTGACGCCTCTCTCTCTGGACAGCTTCTTCCGGCCTACTCTTCTTCTCAGCGTGTTGGCTGTATCTGGACATGATTAGTCTTCTATTCTCTTTGATTATAGCATTGACTGCCGTTTTGTCAAGCGATTTTCTGCGTTTGCCGCAGGCATTTTGCTGCTGTCTCTTACTTTACCTCTACGCTCCAGCCCTCGGGTCCCTCTATCTTTCCCAGCTGAATGCCTGTGATAGTATCGTAGATTCTCTGGGTGACAGGACCGATCTTGCCGCCTGTGATGCTCATCTTTTCATTTTCGTACCGAAGCTCTCCGACCGGGGATACCACTGCCGCCGTGCCGGTTCCAAAACACTCTTCCATAGCTCCTGTTCTGGCAGCCTCCACGATCTCGTCTACGGAAATCTTTCTCTCCTCCACCGGAATGCCCCACTCTCTGCACAGCTCAATGGCGGATCTTCTGGTAATTCCAGGCAGAATGCTTCCATTTAACTGAGGCGTCACAACCGTTCCGTTGATCTTGAAGAAAATGTTCATCGCTCCTACTTCCTCGATGTATTTTCTCTCCACACCGTCCAGCCACAGTACCTGAGCGTAGCCCTCGTCATGGGCCTTCACCTGAGCCGCCAGGGAAGCTACATAGTTTCCGCCTGTCTTAGCCTCTCCGATGCCGCCTCTTACCGCTCTGACATACTCGTCCTCAATCCAGATTTTAACCGGGTCAAGGCCGCTCTCGTAGTAAGCGCCTACTGGAGACAGAATAATCAGAAACTTGTAGGTGTTCGACGGACGGACTCCAAGGAACGGGTCTGTGGCAAACATAAACGGGCGGATGTACAGAGAGGTTCCCGGCTTTGTGGGGATCCAGTCTGCGTCCAGCTTCACCAGATCATTTAAGGCCTGTAAAAACAGTTCCTTGGGAATCTCCGGCATGCAGAGACGCTGATTGCTGTTTTTCGCTCTCTCCCAGTTCTTGTCAGGGCGGAACAACAGCGTTCTTCCATCCTCGCTCTTATAGGCTTTCAAGCCCTCGAACATCTCCTGGCCATAGTGGAATACCATGCAGGACGGATCCAGCGCAAGGGGCTGATAGGGGACAATTCTGGGATCTACCCAGCCCTGTCCTTCTATGTAATCGCACACAAACATGTGATCTGTAAAAATAGTTCCAAACTTCAGCGGATCGTCTGCTCCCGGCTTCTGCTTCGGCGCTGCCGTTTTCTCGATTCTTATATTGTACATGGGCTTCACCCTTCCTTTCCGTTCAAAGTAATAATATACTCCATTATCATAGATAGGTTCTGTATTGTCAATACGATTCTTTCATTTTCTGTAAATAGAATAACACTATAACCGCTGGTTATACTGTTTTCTCGTCAGTTCCCGCCATACAGTGAACATCATGGTTCCAAAACAGGCCGCTCCTCCCACAAAATTGGAAATCGGCTCCGCGATAAACACTCCGTCTGTTCCCATGTGAAGGAGCGACGGCAGGAACAAGGTCAGCGGAGTCACAATCACAACCTTCCGGAAAATAGAAAAGAACACTGCCTGCTTCGATTTTCCAAGAGCCACAAACACAGCCTGTCCGGCAAACTGGAGAGACATCATGAAAAATCCAAAGAAGTACAGACGGAGGGCCGGGATTCCCGCCTCAATCAGGTCCGGATCCTGGTTAAACATCCGGATAAAAAACTCCGGAAAGCCGTGCAGCAGCGCCCACGCCAGAGTCGTGTAAAAAATGGAAAATACGGAGGTAAACACAATGGCCTTTTTCACTCTTTTGTACTCTCTGGCTCCGTAGTTAAATCCCATCACCGGCTGGGCGCTGTTGGTCACGCCGTGAACCGGCATAATCGCCACCTCCCTGAGAGAGTTGATGACCGTCATGATTCCCACATAGAGATCGCCTCCGTATACCTGAAGCGTCGCATTGCAGACTACCTGAACGGTGCAGTTGGTGATGGCCATGGTAAATCCGCTCATGCCAAGAGCGGTAATTTCCTTAATTCTCTTAAACTCCGGCTTCATACAGGACAGCTTCAGCCGCAGAATCGCCTTCTTTCCCGTCAAAAACCAGAGAATCCAGGCGGCGGAGAGGGCCTGGGAAATCACCGTAGCCAGCGCGGCTCCCCGAATCCCCATATCCAGGCCGAAAATAAAAATCGGATCCAGCACCAGATTGGCCGCTGCCCCCAAAAGCACCGTGCACATGCCAATCCTGCCAAAGCCCTGGGAGTTGATAAAACTATTCATTCCCAGCCCCACCATCACAAAAATGCTGCCCAGCATATAGATAGTAATGTAGGCGTCTGCAAAGGGCCAGGTCGCGTCGCTGGCCCCGAAGGCATAGAGCAGAGGCTTCTTAAAAAGCAGGCCAAACCCAGTCAGAAGCACGCCGAACAGCATCATCATGGAAAAAGAATTTCCCATGATTTTCTCCGCCTCTTCAAGGTTTCCCCTTCCCCGCTCGATAGAGCAGAGCGGAGCTCCTCCCATTCCGAACAGATTGGCAAAGGCTGTCACCATGGTAATCATAGGAAGAGACAGGCCGATTCCCGTCAGGGACAAAGTAGCGTGATCCGGAATTCTTCCAATGTAAATTCGGTCGACAATATTGTAAAGCACATTGATCAGCTGAGCCAGCGTCATGGGCACCGCCAGATTTAAAATGTTTTTCACCACACTGCCCTTTGAAAAATCATTTTTCATCTCTTGTGTCATTCCCTTTTCCACCCAGTTAAAGCAAGGTAAATTGTATATACTTCTTGAAAAAATAATACAATATTTCCCCCTGCATTTCAAGAGGCTGCGCTAAATGATCTCTCCTCCCTCCTGAATCCGATTGGACGTCAGCATCCATCCGTTAAAATCAAAGCAGTAGCATTTGCCGTCGATCAGCTTCAGGCAGCCTTTCGGATAGGAATATCCCGGTTCAATATACCACCACTGGTTGTCTTCCAGAATCCAGCCCAGGAGATAGTCTGCGCTGATCCAGCCTCTTTTTGTTCTAAACCATCGCTCGGAAGCATATACTGCCTTTTCTATCGGCGCGATTCGTTCTCCCCTGTGGTATCTGCTTCCTGTATCTTCTCCCCCCAGGTTCTTTTCTGATAATCAGAGAAGAGGCCGTCACCTTTACCTTATCATTTCCCGTACTGATGGGCATATAGGTATACTCCATCTTCATTCCCTCCCACGTTTTCTTAAACTGTTCAAAGGTTCTATACTGGCTTCTCAAAATTTTTGTCCCGCTGCCCCAGTCCGGCAGATAAAAATGCGGTTTATCCACCAGGCTGTTCCAGTCGCCTCCCCATCCAAGCCCCAGGCTTTTCCCTGCCGCGCCTACCCGTTCGAAAAAGCGATCCGATTCGTTGTAAGCACCTTTTCCGTCGTTCCTGTAAAAGTCAAAGGCAATTCCCCACTGATGCTGGGAAGCGTAGCTGGATCCCTTTGCATTGGTCACAATACTCCCCGGCTTCGTCCGCCCCTGGGCATACAGCGCATCCTGCTCCGCCACAGTCCGAAAGCACTCGCCCAGACCAACAGCAAGGCCCTGAGCGCTGCACTTAGCTAGAAGCTGCTGGAAGGCCTCCTGCAGGCGGGGATGGCATTTCGTAATATCCCTTCTCATTATTTTTTTCCTTAAAACTCTTTTTTATATTGTATTCGCTTCTGCAAAGCCTGTTCCCAGAGCAGACTCCTGAAACTAAAAACAGTTCTTTTATAAGGGCAGCGTGTTGCATAAAGCATGAAAAAGGGCTTCTTTTTAGTGCAATAGCATTTCTCCCAAAACATAGAAAAACCCTTGTAAATAAAGGAAAAATCCCATATTTACAAGGGTTCATCGTGAGTGGACCAGACGGGAGTCGAACCCGCAGAAAAACCTTGTAAAATCAAGGTCTACAGGGTGTCGTGTTGCATTTCGTGTTGCACGTATCACAAAACCCTAAAAGATGATACAATATTCTCAGGAAAGCAGCGGAGGAGCATTCTGCTGCTTTCCTTATTTATAATATGCTCTCTTAAACCACTTCCCCATCCCCCCGGATCCGATCTGGTGTGATCATCCATCCGTTAAAATCAAAGCAGTAACATCTGCCGTCGATGATTTCCAGGCAACCCGCCGGATAGGTATAGCCCGGTTTCAAATACCACCATCTTCCGTCCTCCAGAATCCAACCCTGGAGGTAATCGGCGCTAATCCAGCCCCTGTCCGTTTCGAACCACCTCTCAGAGCCTGCCAGAGCCTTTCTGAGCGGTTTTATTCGGTTCCCCTTATAGTATCTTC
>OBYG01000578.1_pt1 | contig 29125 bp, 14 predicted proteins | sample 1538201 | NCBI WGS metagenome assembly OBYG01 (sample SAMEA2580177, study PRJEB22360) | human gut metagenome | biome: human gut; feature: human-associated habitat; material: faeces | place: Denmark | collected 2008/2010 | reverse complement strand
CCAGCGGCGGCGGCCGATTCGATCCGGGTATGCTCTATTATTTCCCGCAGATCTGGGCGAGTGATGATACGGACGCATTGGAACGCACCCGGATTCAGTGCGGTACATCTTATGCATATCCGCCCTCCAGTATCAGTGCACACGTCTCAGCGGTACCCAATCATAAATCTCTGCGCAATGTTTCTATGGAAACCCGCGGTATTGTCGCAATGGGCGGCATTTTGGGATATGAGCTTGATCTGAGAAAAATTTCTGATGCTGACCGGGATGCGATTCGCCAGCAGATCAAGTTTTACAAAGAAAATGAAGCATTGATCCGTACCGGCAACTATACACGTCTGGAAACTCCCTTTGGCATATCCAATTTCAGCTCTTGGTGCTTCTGGGACGATCGTGCACAGACTTTGCTGGTTTCCTGCGTGCAGCTGCATAATGTTCCCAATGCGCCGGTCAAGTTTATCCGTCTGCCCATGGCGGACGAAGCCGCTATGTATGTGGATGTGCAGAGCGGAGAAGAAATTCACGGCTCGGTACTCAAGCATGTTGGCTTCTTGGCCGTACTCGGTGAGATCATCAAGGAATGCCAGTATGCACCGGACGGTGCGGTGATCGTGAAAAAGTTCGTCGTCAAGAAATAAATACAACAGAAAGGGATGTGGCTATGGCAGATACGCGGGATTTTGGGCAGGGCAGTGTAGCGAAAAATATCTTGAGCATGGCGATTCCGATGACGATTGCCCAAATGGTAAATGTACTGTACAATGTCGTCGATCGCTTTTTCATTGGACATGTCCCGGGCGCATCCTCCCTCGCGTTGACCGGTGTCGGTATTGTCTTTCCCATCATCAGCATTATCACTGCATTTACCAATCTCTTCGGAATGGGCGGTGCGCCGCTGTGTTCCATCGCGTGGGGGCGGCAGGAACACGAAAGGGCAGAAGAAATCATCGGTACAGCGTTTTTTATGTTGGTAACAACGTCGCTTGTACTGACTGCTGTGGGAATGGTATTTATGCGTCCGCTGCTCTACCTTTTTGGAGCCAGTACCGAGACCTATGTTTACGCACAGGATTATTTCTCATTTTACATCTGTGGCAGTCCGTTTGCCATGATCGGTCTGGGGATGAATGGATTTATCAATAGTCAGGGCTTTGGAACGGTCGGTATGATGACCATTGCCATTGGTGCGCTGATCAATATCATTCTGGACCCGATCTTCATCTTTGCTTTGCAGCTTGGCGTGCGCGGAGCAGCCATTGCAACCGTATTTTCGCAGCTCATCTCGGCTGTATGGGTACTGCGCTTTCTGACGGGGAAAAAGGCGATTTTGAAGCTGCGACGTCAAAATATTCGTTGGAATGCGTCTATCCTGAAACGTGTGGTGCAGTTAGGACTGTCGCATTTTGTCATGTCATTTACCAATGCGATTACACAGTTTGCGTATAATACCACACTGCAATCGTTCGGCGGAGATGTATATGTAGGCGCAATGACCGTTATCAATTCCGTGCGCGAGGTTGTGACTATGCCGGTCAATGGTATTGCCAGTGGTGCGCAGCCGGTACTGGGCTATAACTATGGCGCGCAGAAGTATGACCGCGTCAAAAAGGGCATCATCTTTATGACATTGGTTTGCTTGATCTATATGCTTCTGGCTTGGGGCGTCGTATTCCGATTCCCGGCGCAGCTGATGGGTATTTTTAATAACAATGCCGAATTGATTGGCATTGGAGCACAGATGATGCACATTTACTTTTTCGGTTTCTGCTTTATGGCCTTTCAGATGTCCGGACAAAGCGCATTTACTTCGCTTGGATATGCAAAATACGCCATATTCTTCTCGCTCTTCCGCAAGGTGATGGTGGTTTTGCCGCTGATTTTCATTCTGCCTCGCTTTATGGGCGTGGATGGAATTCTGTGGTCAGAGCCAATCTCCAATTTGGTAGGTGGACTCTTCTGCTTTACTACCATGATGTTTACGATTTGGCGTAAATTACCACACAAAGCCTCCAGTTCCCGATGACGATATATCGATAAATATTTGTCGTATAGACAAAACCACCAGATCTGTGAAAACAGCTGGTGGTTTTTGTTTTGCAGCATATTTATGTTTGTGCCGTGCGGTTGCGTATGCTTGCGGTAGGGATATGGAGCGTCTGACGGTATTTGGCTATGGTGCGGCGGGCAACCGGTATACCTTGGGCTGCCAGTAGCTCGGACAGATCTTGGTCGCTATAAGATTTTCCGGCGGGTTCAGATGCGATGAGTGCCTGTATACGATGCATAATTTGATCCGTGCTGTCTTCAGGTCCAGAGGTTTTCACGGCACTATGTCCGAAGAGCGATTTTAAGGAGAAAACACCCCACTTGCATTCAAAGTATTTTTCGCTGACCGCACGGCTGATCGTAGACTCATGCAGCGATAACGCCTGCGCGATTTCGCGGTTGGTCATGGATTTTCGATACCCAGGGCCATGGAGAAAAAAAGATTCCTGTGCCTGAATAATATACTCTACAACACGCTGCAAAGTTGCTTTGCGATAATCAAGAAATTTGATGACTTCATTTACTTCTCGATAGTTTTTTTGGATATAGACACAATCCTCTGGCGAAAGCTGCTTGTTGTGAAGCAACTCCCGGTATGTGGGATCGACCTTGATTTTGGGCAGATAATAGTCATTCATAATCAAACGCAGAGTTCCGGCATCCTCAAGAATATAGAAGTCCGGAATGATATATGATGTTTGCGCTTCGCCACCCAATCCGTTGAGCGGTTTGGGGTTGAGTCTGCGGATCAGGTCGCAAGCTTGCATCACCTGGGTTTTAGATGCCTCCAAGGATTTTGCAATATTACTATATTGCTGGCGCGCCAGCTCAGGGAGATGGTTGTCGATAATCTGTAAAGCCAAACGCTGGTTGGGAGCAATGCGCAAGAGCTGAATACGCAGAGATTCTTTGAGGTCACGAGCACCAATACCTGCCGGCTCCATGCGCTGCAGTAAGGTGATACATCTGGTGATAGTATCAAATGAGACGCCGGTATCATCCGCAATGATTTCGGCAGACTCGTGTAAAAAACCATTTTCGTCCAATGAATCAATGAGGTATTCCAGTATCTGCTGTAAAGGGCGGGATAAATGCAGCCCGGCACATTGCAGGAGCAGATCTTGCCGAGCAGAAATATATGCAGCCTGATTTTCGATCAGCTGATCTTTGGACATCGTAGAAGTGGTATCCTGCATCCGACTGGACGTACCCTTACCATATCGATCAAATGGGCTTGGACGACAATCGATATCCGGGTACTCGAGTTCAATGACTGCATTGCGAGTCATTAGATCTCCCAGATAATTGCGCAGCTGCAAGTTATTCAGCTGAAGAATCCTCATCGAGGTTTGCATCGCCAGTGTAATTCCTTGCCGTTGGCATAATTCAAGATCCATGCAGTTTTCACCTCTTTTCATCAAGTATGTTTCAACCGAAATTATGTTATTTATATTATACCGTATCAGGCGTAAATGCGCAAATTTTACGAGATATGAACCGATCCAAACTGTGGTAATGAAACATGATTTTAACAGATATAATACTGATCTTTTCTACAGATGGTGCATAAGAAAGAAGTATTACAGCAGATTGAGGGGAGCACTTTTCAGAAGCGCACTAAAAATAAAATGCAGGAACTTGTCAAAAAATGAGCAGCTGTGGTTCGTTCACAGCTGCTCGTAAGAAAATGGGATTGAATAAAAAGTCGTTTATTCAGTTGTTGGGGAAGTTTAAGAAAATAAAAATCAGTCCGATTGCGTTACCGGAAAAGGAACACTTAGTGTTTTGAATACACAGGTATGGGATTACGCAAGATTAGCGCCGTGCTCATTTGAGTGTCAACTGGTCCCCGCTTATTATAACGGAATCTTCAATCAGACACAGGGCGTTATCCAAAATTCTGCTGATTTCTTTTCCCAGTCGATGCACACCACATTGTAATGCCAGCGTGCGATATAGATCTTTTTTGTCTGTGACACCCTCTTGCCTTAGAATCGTAAGCATTCCGGCAGACAACTCCTCAGGGGCAATCTGTTCCATGGAACGCAAGATATCTCCGGGGACTCGAAATTGAATTTTTTGGCAACTGTCCAAGTACAGAAAACCGTTTCTGCGAGTAATTCCGTATTGTTCACAACCACGCATTTTTAATTCGTAGTCATTCCATACACTACTGGTGACTCGCTTGCGGTCAAAGTACTGGACAATACGGCTCAACAAGAATTCTTCAGAAAGAGGCGCTTCTACCTCTAAGATCGCTTTTACCATTTTCTGAAAGCCATCTGGCAAATATTGTTGAGCGTATGCCGCAATGTCAGCTGCTCGATATGCCGGAAAAGAAGAAGTGTCCTCATATTGTTCTGTTATCACTTCAGGCTTGCCTTTCACCAGGGATACCGACTCTGTTCTTTCTGGAACTTGTTCGCTTTGAGGCGTTGCGGGAAGCGTCAAAGTGCTCACAGGATCCGGATTTTCGGGTGCTGCACAGATAATATCGTTTTTCGGATCCAATGCAGCTGCTACAGCGGTATTTTCCACTTCGGAGTCATCAATGTTCTCGTGTAGAATCACATGTGCCCGCCGTTTTACGCGCCGTAAAAGTTCGGTATCACGTCCGGTTGTCTGCTGAACGGTTCCAGCCTCTTCCGGTTCGATACCTGCATCCATCAGCGCTGCTACAACTCGTTCCATAGTCTTTTCCGGATCTCGGTAATATTCGCTACCTCGAATGCGGATAAATCGCCAGCCCAAACGCTCCAGAATGGTCTGGCGCTCCATATCTTCCCGGATTTTATTTTCTCCGCTGTGATAGCGCTCACCGTCGCACTCGATCACAATTTTCTTTGTTCCGCATACGACAACCATGTCCAGACGATATGCACCGACCTCCCATTGCTGTACCAGATGGTATCCTCTAACCGATAGATATTGCGCAACCGCTGATTCAAATGGGGATTCCGATTTTTCTTCGATTTTTTCTTTCAGCATATGCACCGATTCGGGATTGAGGGAAAAATCGATCAGCATTTTGCGTATATCGCCGGGCTTGAGGTCGGTTGCCGGATCCAGTGAGTCTACGACCCAAAGCTGATCCTTTGCGCGGCTGGCTGCGACATTATAACGTTTGCGATACGCATCGTCCACGCCGAAGCCCTGCTTGGCGATGGGTCCTTCACCGTTTGCGCAATCGACTACACTTAGGAAGATGACATCCCGCTCGTCACCCTGAAAGTTCGATGCATTGCCGCACAGAATTTTACGTTCACTGCATTCTTTGGCATCAATGTGCCGGAAGATTTCTTCCTGCAGTTTTTTAACCTGCTCATCGCCCAATAGCGAAATGATGCCGAAGGATTTCCCTGCATACTCGGGCTGCTCCATACACGCCTTGAGCAAAGCAACAATGGCCTTTGCCTCATTGGGGTTGGTTTTGCCGATTCTTTTGCCGTTCGCTACACGATAGTTGACAACGGGGGGCAGAAGAACACTATTGCTGCAATCTCGCAGAGGCTTGATCTTAAAATCATACGAGAGCCAGTTGGAAAACGCAATAATCTCCGGGACACAGCGGAAGTGTTCATGCAGCATCAGTGGCTGGAAGGTGGTGGCTGCAATGTCATAAATGGAAGTTTTGGCATCGTACAGGTGGGCATTTGGAATTTTATTGGAGATGTACATTTGCTTCAAAACATTCATTTTTTCAACTGGAACACCGACCGCCATCGGGCTGACCTGTTTATCATCACCCACAATGACCAACTTCTTGCCCATATATAAAATGGCCAGAGAGGAGATATCTGATTGGCTGGCCTCATCAATGATAATGATGTCAAACTGATTGGTGCGTGGGTTCAGGCTTTCCAGCGCCTTGCCAATCGGCATGATCCACGCAGGGACGGCTTCCTGACATTTGACCATCAGTTTGCGGGCTTCTGCGCGATACATCGGGGCATTTTTGCCGGTGCCTTTTCCGATTTTCTTGACCGTCAGTTTCCAGCCCTGCAGCGCCTGCTTCATGCTGATATCGCATTCCGTTCTGCACAGTAAATGATACCAAGCTGATTTTTCTGCAAATTTGGCTGTGACCGCGCGATACTCCTTGCTGAGAGAGAGGCTGCGCTGTTGCAACTCTGAGAAGGGTTGCGCGATCATGTCTTCAATAATTCCATAGTACTGCTTCCAGCGCCAAGCAGCTTCGATGTTGTCGGGGATCACCGCGTTGCCGTGGATTCCATCCCGATTGCGGATTGCCTCTGCCCACTGCGGTGCAACCGGCGCAAGCCTGTTTAGATATTCCTCACGCTTGCGTTTTAAGCTGGTTTTCGTATAGGTATTTTCCAGAATTGCGTAAGCATTCCGATATGCAGCGGGATCGTATATTTCTGCGGCAGAAAGGAGTGCCTTGCACGCAACCGAGTATATGCGCTTGCCGGTTTGCAGGAGATTGCGATTGTCTTGCAAGTCGGTTTGCAGATCGGTTATTGATTTGACCACATCGAAAACATCACAAAGTCCCGGAACATCACGTTCCAGTGCCTGTAAAATCTTTTCAGTCGAAGCGATCTCGGAATCAAGCGTATGGTACTGGAAAATGACATTGCAGGGCAGTCCTGCAGCATCCATGCACGCTGTCAGCGCAGGATATTCCTTTTCAAACCAATCCAGATAACGCTCAATCAGCGGGATGTACTTGGCAGCGATACGTTCGGGCGCATCTTCATCCAGATCATAAAATTGCGGCACACCATGTTTTGCAATCAGATCATTCCAGTAAGAGGAACACTGGTCGCGCATAGACTTTAGCTCCAGAATATGGAGGATTAGCTTGCAATCCTCTGTATTTTGGGGCTTTTGCCCGTTGATGGTGGCGCCGTTGAGCGCGACTTCCAGTTGCTTGTTGAAGAAAAGTGCGAGTTTGCCGATTTTTCCGCCTTGGCTATACTTATCTTGAAGCTGCTGCATCGCAGGATAAAATTCCGGATTGGTATTGTGAATGACAACCTCCTTGCCAAATTTCTCAGCGACCAGGTTTTCTGCATCCGCGCAAGTTTTCTGGATTTGATCGATCAGCCGGGTCCAAAGTTCCTTGTAGGTACCACCCTTTTTGCCATCAACAGCGCAGTGCTGCATCCAGAGCTCTATGCTTGGAAACGTAGAAAGGTACTGTTTGAGTTGCTCGACCGCTTGTACAGATGGATACTCCAGTGTAAGCTGTCCGAATGCACCATTTATCAGGATTTTGCGCTCTGCAGCTGAATTTTGAACCTGCCAGTGATGACTTTCAGAAATTGTGTTTAAACGGGCTGTTGCCGAATGTAAAGCCTTACATTTTTCTTCAAACACTTCTGGACGAATGAGCTCTGTCGGCTTGGGAAGGTCATGTTCAAATTCTGCTTCATCCTGAACGCTGATCACACCGTTACTCTGATATAGCTCGGTTAATTCTGCAAAGCTGAGCGGCAGAGGGTCATATAATCGTACTGAGCCAGGAATGTAAGAAAGGGTATCACTGTTTTGTTGCACATAGGCTGCTGCGGCAGAAGGAGATAGGTCCTCGCCGTTGTACACAATGCAGTTGCATTCCTGATGGATCATAGCAAACAACTTTTTGCGCACATCGGCAAGTTCGCGGATGATTTCCTTTCGTTCTTGACCCAGAGATTCCATCTCCCGCTTAACCTCGAAAGATGTTGTTTGTGCCATATAACTGGTAATACCGTCAACCGATTTTTCCATATCTACATTGGAATCATCCAGCACAGAAACACACAGATTTTGCAGTCCGGGAGCCAACTTTTCTTTCAGAACACCCAGAGCCTTTTGCGTATGGCTGGTCACAAGAACGCTCTTGCCTTGTGCTAAAAAATGTCCCATCAAGTTAGCAATGGTATGTGTTTTACCCGTTCCAGGAGGTCCTTGGACCAAAACGGCATTGTAGCACTCAATGCGCCGGGCAATCTCCAGCTGTTCTTTGTTTGCCTCTTTGGATAACAAAATATCTACGCTTTCCCCGCCCACTGCGGCGAGCTGTTCCTCGATAGAAGTTTCTCCGGTATCTGTAGGAACTTTGATTTTTCCGCCTTCTACAATATCTCCGATTGGAGCCGGAATTTCACCGGTCTCATCAATGTGTGCAATGATCTGCTCGATTGCCTTTAAGGTTCCATCCATGCGTTTGCGCAGGATGTAACACGGATTGCGATAGAGGAGAAGCCGTTCCTTTTCCTGCCAGTGATCGGGAATGCCATCCTCGGAATAAAGGCTTTCCGAGGAAAGCTGGTGAATAAACATTTTGAAAAATACAGGCAGGTCATTTCGATCTAAGGGATGGTAGTCATTCTGGTAGAGGTCATCGCGCAGATTGTTGATCGATGCCAGATTGACATCTTCCATTCCTTGAAACATGACCGTATACAGTTCGGTCTCAACATCGGTATCTTCTATGTAGATGGTGTTTTCGGCGGCATCATGGCGAATCTTGACGCGACGAGTCAAGATTGGATGGTTTAGTTCTGGAATCGTCCGATCACGCATGAAACCATCTGCCACGATGAGCTCTAACGTCTCAGATTCACGTTCCAGATCAACGCAGATTTTATAAAGATCGGAGAAGAAATCCCGTGTTTTCTCCAATTCCTTTTGTTTTTCCACCCAAGCATTGCGTTCGGCAGCCCAGTCTGTATATGTTCTGACTCGCTCGGCATCGTCAGCAAAAAATTCTTGATAGGTCTGTTCTTCATCATTGATGCGCGGCAGATGCGCTTGCAGCTCCTGCTCGGAAAAGTTCATCTGCTCAAGTGGACGAAGAATGGACTCTTTTCGTACAACTTTATTGCGATAGTCCGCCCAGCCTTCTTCCAGCCATGCTTCAAATGCAGGATCAGGTTCCGGACAGCGCTGAAATTCAGGTTTATGCACTGACAGAATCGTGTCGGCAATACGCTCGGTTTCTTCATCCTCTATCCGATCTCGATAATAGATTTTGATATTTTCTGGATCGTCAGGAAAAGAGGCTATCGAACGCCACCACGGATAGCCTGAAACATCAAGGACGACTTTCTGCTTTAATTGGTTTAGTTCTTTCATAAACGTGAACAGAGAAGAGACCTTTTCTTGTTTGGCTATCGTTTTATCCGCCTCTTCGTTTAGAATCTGGTCAGCCAAAATGACACTTCCTTTTTCTCTGAAATACTACAACTTTAAAAGTTATATTTGTATCTATATTATTATACTATATACCCCATATTTCAGCAATAAACGACTCGCTTTTCATCAATAGAAGAAAGTTTATATAGACATGTAAAAATTCAAAATATCAGTTCCTGATTAGATGCAGTAAAAGCACAAACTTAATATTGCGGTTTTTTCTGAAATATGATAAATTGTAGCTAACGAGGGTATTTACTAATATTTCAGCAGAAAATAAGGTCGCGCAGTACATAAACGGTCATGTAACATTTCATGGTTTGGATGTGGAGGCAGCTTATGAGACGTGAAATAGAAGCATATTTCGCTAACGCGCAAGAATCCAACGGCCTGCTGATAGGAGAAGCGCCAACTGGTTACGGAAAAACCCATGAGACCATTCATGCGGTTTACCAGTATGTGCAAAAAGGCGGTCGGTCTCAAGTATTATTTGTTACCAATCTGCTCAAAAATTTGCCGGTCGAAGTGCTGCGGCGGCTCTATGAGCAGGATGGAAAAGGCGCACAGTTTGAAAAAGAGGTACTTGTCCTTGCGTCCACCGCGTCTAGTGTGGAAGAAGCGATCCTGACAGAAAAGATTCCGCCGGAATTTCAAGGAGAGGCATATCAAGCACTTTTCGCTGCGTGTGATAGGAAAAATCGATATCGGCAAAGGGACGATGAGGCGAGCCGGGAAATGGTGCGGTATTTGGACGAACAGATTCGTCTAAAATTAGAGCTGAGCTTTCGACATGAATTGGAAGCACATTTTCAAAAGCGCTTTCCGCAGGACATTGAGGCGCGGCGAGATGCTGTCCGGTGCAAGAAAAAGTATCAATGGATGGCAAAGTTTTATCCGGCAATTTTTTGGAATGAATATAAGATTTTGCTGCTATCCGTAAAAAAGTTGATGGCACGCAACACGCCCCTGGTAGAGTCTAGTTTTGAATGCTTGTCTGACAAGATGCTGACAAATCGGATTGTCTGTATTGATGAGTTTGATGCCTCACATGCAGTGGTGTTAGACAGCTTAATCGAGCGGGCATTAGAGCTGCGAGCCGATTATTTGCAGCTGTTTTTACAGGTATACCGCGGGACGAAAAACCATTGTGTCTCCCGGGAACTGGAGACTATCCGTAATGCCTATGAAACAGGACGCACCATGACATGGGACAAGCTTTCGCAGGAAGCGGAGAAAATTCATCAGGATGGTGCGCTGTATTATAGCATGAAAACGGTGGGTATCACAGCCGATGAGGGAAGAAATTTTCTCTTTCATGATACCTCTTACCATACAGTACTTGATGGAGACCGTACGCACATCCGCGCTGTGTGTAACGAGGATGCAGCGCAAGTACAAATTCACTTTGAGACAAGAGAAGCATATTACGCACATAAAGATGAGCCGCGCATTGTGCTGCAAAATTTACTTCGGCGCATCCATGTTTTTCTCATGCGTTTTCAGCAATATGTTTATGGTTGGGCGGAGTTGTATGCCAAACATGTGAATAATCAACGGCATCGTGTGCAAGACTTCTATACTGTAGCGGCTGCCGCAGAGAGTATTTTCCGGGATTTTGGCCTTACATCCACGCAGACCCGCCTGATGACGGGAGAACTCGCGGACAACAAGAGTGCACATTTCAGAGAACAGGTGATTGCCCCAAATTTGTCGTTTTATGAGACTGGGTTCCGCCTATTTGAATTTATCGACGACGATCATCACCGTGCCCAGACCGACTTGCAATATCTGCAAATGCGCAACACGCCGGAAAGTGTGCTGCTTTATCTGTGTAAGCGAGCCAAAGTGGTCGGTCTCTCTGCGACGGCTGCGCTGCCTACCGTGTTGGGAAACTATGATTTGCGGTATCTGAAAGAACAGTTAGGGGAGCACTATCATGAGCTTTCGAGCGACACAAAGGCGATGATTCGCAAGGAACTGGAAACTTTGTGGCAACCGTACCGAGATGGTCGGATTCAAGTGCAGCTACAGGTTGTAGATGGCGGCAAGGATCATTTGGAATATAGTGAGCGGCTAAAGGAGATTTTTGGACAAAATACACTGGCGAATGTATATGAAAAGCGCTTGGTTTCGGTTGAAGTATATGTTGCCAAGCGATATTGCAACCTGTTTGAGGCGATAAAAACCTTTTGGCAGCACCCGGACATTCACGCTTTTCTTTGCCTCAATCAGATGCTTCCTGCGCCGGGAAAACCGAAAATGGACGAATACCTGTTGCGTGATGCGCTGGAAGACTTACGGAGTATATATGCACCGGAGCAAACAGGACAGATGATGGTGCTGCGCAGCGGCGATTCTTTTGAAAAGGATAAGGAGTCTTTGCTCCGCGTGTTGCAGCAGGGAACCAAATGCTTCGTACTATCCAGCTATCAGACAATCGGAGCTGGTCAAAATTTGCAGTATCCAGTTTCAGACACCAGCGGATTGATTACGCTGAATACTGCGTTTGACCAAATGGACAGCCGCTTTCAAAAGAAGGATTTCGATGCCTTGTATTTGGGAGAGATCACACATGTAGTGGTTAATTTGAATGAGAACAGACCGCTGCGAGGCGAAGAACTCGTTAAATTCTGTTTTCAGGTGGAATGTCTGTATCAAAATGATGAAATTTCCTATCATGTGCTGCATGACTTGTTGAGAGATGGCATCGGACGGTTCTCCGGGAGACAGCCAACGCACGCGGCGGCACAGCGGGCATTGCGTCAATGCGACAGCGTCCGCGGGCGGATTACCCGTGACGTCATTCAGGCAGTTGGACGGATGAATCGCACATTCTTGAAAAATCCGTCGATATATTTACTGACGACGGAGAAGTTGGTGGGGAGCCTGGCGCTTACTTGTTTGGAGAATCGTGTGACGAGTCCAGAGATGGACTTGCTGCGACAGGCACGCATTGACTTGGGACGTGTAGAACCTGTGTCCGATCACGCGCATAACGAGGCGGAGCGTAAGGCGACCAGAGGTAATACATACATCATGCGTATGCTCAATGTCGATTGGACAGAAGAAAGCATGACGCTATGGAAAGCACTGCGTCAGACCGTACTCTGTCATCCGCGGGCAGAGCAGACGCTGATGGAGCAAGATCCGGTTGTGCGGGCGTACTATATTCCGCTGCCTGCACAGCAACCCTGTTATTTTTACGCACAAAAGGGCGATTTCTCCGAGGTTATTCTGTCTCATAATCAGGATAGGGCACAATTTTCGGCAAGCCTGCCCGAAGGACTGTATCCTTCTGTGGTCAGCGAGGAAGAAGCGCGGCTTGCGCAGATTTTGGCGTATCCGGGCATGAAAGAGCACTTCATTCGTCAGGGGTGGGCAACCGCATTTGGAGATGGGGCGTATATTCTCAGTCCGGTCCTGTTTCAGAATATTTATAAGGGTGCCTTGGGAGAAGTGGCAGGAAAATTTATTTTGGAGAGAGAGCTGGGTTTGTGCTTGCAGGAAATTGAAGACCCTACGCAGTTTGAATGTTTCGATTTTGTTGCAGAAGATGGGGTTTATTTCGACTTTAAGCATTGGAAAGGGAATATGCGAGTGGATCAGACTGCCATGCGTACAAAAGCACTGCGGAAGCTGGACGCAGCGGGAGGAAAGCGGGCGCTGATTATCAATCTGTTTTCAGATGGCGTGTCCGTGCCGTCATGTACCAGCGATGAACGCTTGATTGAAGTTCCCGGATTACTGCTTCCCAACGGTCAGATCGATCCATCCGCACTGGAATATATCAGGAGGTGCATGTTGTGATTCCTACCAATCAGGTGAAGATTTCTTTTGACTATGCAGCCATTGCCCGGGATTTTATCTTATTTGAAGTCAGGCGAGATCAGGGAGATTACAAGCAAAGCGTGGTTCCGGATGTTGCTTCGCAACAGTGCCATGCATTGGCTGTGGTGTATGATTGGGGACCAAGTTGCTACCTACTGTACAAGCGCGATGCGGCTGAGCAACACGCGCTCAAACAAACGCTGGAATGCTTTGATGATACCTTGCGCATACAGGAAATCCAGCCTGATAAGCTGGCTGACAAGCAGAAATATCTGTTGGCACAGTTGCTGTGCAATGCGATCCCCAGTCTGGAAGTAAATGCGACATATCATAATGTAACAGGTCGCTTGTATTATTTGCACAACGCTTGGTGTCATAGGCGTGAAGACATAATTGACAAATTTTGGGCACTGCAAATTTCATTTAACAGATATGCCTGTATCAAACTGGAGGTAAAAACTTTTCGTAACGTATGCATGCGTCCAGCTGCCAAAGATCAGGCGCAATATGTGTTTGACCCGGACTGTGGTGTGCTGCGTCGGGCGCTCAAAGGTGATGCCGAGACAAGTAAAGATCGTTTTGTGATTGGCGCATTGTATGCAAATGAGAGAAATACGATCCCATACCTTGCGTTTGATTCCATAAAAAATTATCGCGCTAGTAAGATGGGGGTATTGCAGCGTTTTTTGCGTGATGTGCAAACTTGGCTGGCACCGTATCTGACGCTCGAAATCATGTCTTTGGATGAAAGTACACATATTGGAATGAAAAGCAGCAAAAACAGTATGCTAGGTATCCGGCAAAGATTGCGAGAAGTTCCGCTATACTTGGAAGACACCGTGCAGGATGCGCAATCTGAGACGTTGGTTTCCATGCTGCGTGCGGAACTGAAAAAATACAGTGACATCACGTTTGCAGAGGGAACACCGCGTGCAGGGGATGCGCTGATTCGGATCATACATCATGCGCAGTTTTATGAGAAATGTCCGGAGCAGGACAACTATGCGCAGGCTCCAAAGGATTGCATTGTACAGCATATTACGGTGGAAGACTTTGGCACGAAAGATAAAAAGAAGGCAAAGGGAAGTGCAGAGAACGCAGCGCTGCGCAAGATCATTCAGGAATTGGCGATCAAGATTGATGTACATCAGCGTCAGATTGCGTGTTATGACTGGGCAAAGCTTGCCTTTTCGGCGCCAGTCACATTTGTGACTGCGACTAGGGATCATAAGGATAAAGCAAAACCGATCTGTTATAATCTGCTCCGTGTACAGCCGGATGGTGTCCTGCAATTTGAGCACTGGGAGCAGTCTCTGTTCTGGGACGGCCCGGAAAAAGAAAAAATTGCTGCAGCCTTCGAGACGCGCAATGGAAAATTTGACCTTTCTGTTCAGGGACTGGTCTATGAAGATATCGATAACATTCATATCATTCGGACTACCGATCGCTATACATTGCCTAATATGCAAGGTCTCGCAGAGAAGTTGCGCATCACACAGGATGAGGAATCGATTGCCGTAGATTCGGTCGTGGAGGCAATTCAGGCATATGCCGATACACTATCTGGAGACCAACAAGAACAGTGCGCACAGATTCTGAAGGTTATCAGTCAATATGGCAAGCAAATTCGCAGAAAAGAGTTAAAGAAAATTGTCAATCTCAGAAGCAAAATCGGTCGGCAGATCAATGCGTTTGTGTTTGAGAAAACGGGCGTGTTGATTGGACCTAGATTAAAATGCGCCTCCAATCGAGAGCGATTGTTTGGTGGTGTGTTGGGTATTCGCCACTTTTGTGAGGGGAATGTCCAATACTATTACTCGGGATATGTCGGCGCATCTCTGCAAAAATCGCTGGCGCATGCGTGCAGAATCCGTATGGTTTGTTCAACTGGCGATAAGCTGCAATTTGAACGTTACTTACCATTGCTGGAAGTGGATTTTGTCCGTACGAGTGGATGGACGGTCATTCCATTCCCGTTCAAGTACTTGCGCGAATGGAATGCATTACAGAAATGACGCGAAAAAATGTTTTCTGATACGAGACTGGTCTGTGGGCCAGTCTCGTTCCATTTGCACTTGAGAGAAAAATATCGGCTATGATACAATAAAAGCAACAAGTTTTTCAATATGGTGGTCAGAAAGGTTCCGCCCATCGGGAAGAAATCCTCAAGCAGGCCGCCCGCTCGTTCCGCAATGTACGTCATTCGGATGACTATGGATTCTTTGACCGCAACCAGAAGAATACACAGCAGTCGGTCATTTTTGCATCGGTTGCGACGCTCGGGAAGCCTGAGTACTTAAACGAGCGTTATTTTGCACCGGATTTTTTCGACTATATTGTGATTGATGAGTTTCATCATGCCGTCACAAAGAGCTATCAGAACATTGTGTCCTATTTCACCCCGAAATTCCTGTTGGGTCTCACGGCAACGCCGGAACGTATGGACGGCAAGAACATTTACGAGATTTGCGATTACAATGTGCCCTATGAGATTTCGCTGCAGGAAGCCATCAACAAGGGAATGCTGGTGCCGTTTCACTACTATGGCATTTATGATGAAACCGACTATTCCGGGCTGCATTTGGTTAAGGGGCAGTACGATACCAAGGATTTGGAGCTGATTTATCGCGGCAATGCACAGAGATATGATTTGATCTACAAATACTATATGAAGTACGGGTCTCGTCAGGCGTTGGGCTTTTGCTGCTCCAGAAAACACGCCGAAGCAATGGCAGAGGAGTTCTGCCGACGCGGTATCCCGGCAGCAGCTGTTTACAGCAATGCGGATGGGGAATACTCGGAAGCGCGGGATGAGGCAATCCGCAAGCTGCAAAATCAGGAACTCCGTGTGATCTTTTGCGTGGATATGTTCAACGAGGGCGTTGATATTGCGTCACTTGATATGGTCATGTTCCTTCGACCAACCGAGTCACCGACTGTATTTTTGCAGCAGCTGGGGCGTGGTTTGCGAATTTATCCCGGCAAGAAGTATCTGACAGTCTTGGATTTTATCGGAAACTATGAAAAGGCAGGCAGAGTAACCTTCCTGCTCAGCGGCAGCAAGAGTCAGGCAGCACAGCAGACTGGCTATGTATCGCAGTACAATCGAATGCAGTATCCTGATGATTGTATCGTAGACTTCGATATGCGTCTGATTGATCTCTTTGACGAGATGGATAAAAAGACTATGCCGATGAAAAACCGCATTCAGGCAGAGTATTTCCGTGTCAAAGAGCTGCTGGAAGGCAAGGTTCCGACACGCATGGAATTTTTTACATACATGGATGATGATGTGTACCAGTATTGCATGACCCATGCGAAGAACAATCTCTTTCGTGCTTATTTAGAATTTTTGCATCGGCTGGATGAGCTGACAGCGGATGAACGAGTGCTGTATTCCGGAATCGGCAGAGAGTTTATCAACATCATGGAGACCACTAATATGCAGAAGGTCTATAAAATGCCGATTCTGTACAGCTTTTATCATCATGGCGATGTGAGACTGGCAGTGACCGATGAAGAGGTGTTAAGCAGCTGGAAAGAGTTCTTTGATATCGGAACGAACTGGAAAGACTTTTCCGATAATATGACCTATGCTAAGTATCGCAGCATGACGGACACTGAGCACCTGACAAAGGCGAAAAGTATGCCCATTCATTTTCTGATTCAGTCGGGCAAGGGCTTCTTTGTGAAAAAAGATGGGTATGCCATTGCGCTGCGTGAAGAATTGCGCGAAGTGATTCACAATCCGGCACTTGCTAAGCATATGGAGGATATTCTGGCGTATCGGACGATGGAATATTACAGAAGACGGTATACAGATTTGATGTAGTGATAATCACGATCAGGAAAAGCAATAGATACCGTTTTAACGCTATGTGGATGTAATGAAAACCATAAGAAAGGATGATTGTGCGGTGGACTTGATCGGAAAAAAAGTAAAACATGCTAAGTTCGGAGAAGGTGTGATCATACAGCAGGATACCGCCTATGTTACGGTCAAGTTTATGGCACAGAATGATCCTAAGAAATTTGTGTACCCGTCCTGTTTTAAAACTTTTTTAAAATTATTGAATGAGGAGATGGAGGCTGAGATAGATCATACAATAAAACAGTATGATGAGCATGAATGCAACAAAAGACAAAGAATGATGGAAGCGACAGAGATTCAACGTTTTACTCAAAAGATGCATGAAAACGCATCCAAGTCTAGTAAGAGCGTAGAAGTTCGACCGTTTATGTCCGTTTCAGCATTTTGTGAGGCATATAAACAAGCAATTGCCGCTGAAATTATCTATCTTAAAACCTCGGGTGGTAAGAGACAGCGTGTTTTTGATGGTAGGCGTATTGAATTTAAAAAAGGGAGATACATATATACCTTTGAAGCAGATGATGAGTTGAATTACCCTGAGGGAACACAAATCAATATCTGGAAGGGCGAGTCCAGTATTACAGGTCAGGTCCTTGGATGTGAGGAGTTCACAATCATTGTTGCAACTTCTATAGATTTAGGTGCAGATGTTTCTTTACTGGAGTTTTCCGCAGAGCCTTGGCGATTGTTGAATTCTTTGATTGAACGGTTGGAGAGTGTTTCTGACAACGCGTCTGAAATTGTTCGAACATTGGTTTGTGATGGACAGAAATCAATTGACTATAAAGATAGAAAGATTACAACTGGACAGCAGAATGCCGTGGATATGTCTAGGAAACAACCGATTACTTTTGTATGGGGACCACCAGGTACAGGAAAGACCCAGACATTGGCAAACATTGCATTGTCTCATATTGAGCAAGGGAATCGCGTTTTGATGCTATCCTATAGTAATGTATCGGTAGACGGTGCTATCATGCGAGTGCATAAGTTGTCAGAGCATGATAAGCCGGGAGTGTTGGTGAGGTATGGATACGCGCGACAAAAAGATTTGCTTGCCCATGAGTATTTGACTTCATATAATTTAACGATTCACAATCATCCGAAGTTGCTTCGAGAACGTCGGAAACTTATTGCAGAGCGGAAGGAAGTATCCAGGACGTCATCAAGGTATGTTCAAATTAGCCGAAGACTGGCTGACATCAGCAATCAATTGTTGTATGAAGAAAAGGAAGCGGTAAAAACAGCAAAGTTTGTTGCAACAACTGTAGCAAAAGCCGTTATGGACACTGCAATTTGGAAGAGTAAGTTTGATGTGGTGATTTTTGATGAGGCCAGTATGGCGTATATTCCACAGATTATCTTCTCTGCCAGCCTTGCAAAGAAGCATTTTGTCTGTATGGGGGATTTTAGACAGCTCCCGCCTATCGTCCAAAGTGATACAAATTCTCCATTGAATGCAGATATTTTTGAGTATTGTGCAATCACCTCTGCAGTTGATGCTGGAAGAAACCATCGGTGGTTGTGTATGTTAGATACACAATATCGTATGCATCCACATATCGCTAATTTTGTAAGTCGAACGATGTACGGTGGATTGCTTCGTTCGCATGAGAAGATGGAGGTAAGTCGTCTAAGCATTGTGCAACAAAGTCCTATAGCTGGGCATGCAATGGCGTTTGCGGACTTATCTGGTATGATGTCGGTTTGTACCAAGACAAATGATAATTCTAGAATCAATGTGCTCAGTGCTATGGTAGCATTTTCATTGGCATTGGAGGCAGCAAAAAATCATCAAGTTGGTATTATCACACCCTATCGCGCACAATCTCGTATATTTCATGCGATGGCACGAGATGTAGCCGATGCAAATCCCGACCTGAAACCAATTTCTTGCGCTACTGTTCATCAATTTCAAGGCTCGGAAAAAGATGTAGTTATATATGATGCGGTAGATTGTTATCGTATGCCATACCCAGGAATGTTGCTCACGTCTACGGGAAACAACTACGCAAATAGACTTTTTAATGTTGCTCTTACTCGAGCAAAGGGTAAATTTATCGGAGTGGCAAATATTGCTTATTTGGATAACAAAAATTTATCCCGGAATCTTATGTTTGAGCGTATGATTGAAGGACAACGAAGAACCTCAAGTTGTCTAACGGGACAAGAACTTTCAAACAGGTATTTATTGAGTAGCAATATCATGAACTTTTTTGATAATGACCAAGGAAATCATCAGTTTCTTAGGGATATATCGGCAGCGCAACGCGAAATAAGAATAGATATTCCAGATAAGCCGGTTGGAAACGAGGTGTTAAAGCAATTGGTAGCAGCCTTACAGACAGCCAAAGGAAAAGGAATTAAGGTTTATCTAAGGGCGGAAAACAAGCAGACACTACCGGCGATACTAAAGTCGGTTGCGATAGAAAATTCTTTCGTTGCAAATCCGATTACTATTATTGACAAGAAAGTGACATGGTTTGGAATGCCAGTTTCTGATGCAAAATTCAGATCGGAGGATAGAATTATTCAGACAAGATATCGACCAGTAATTCGCTTTGAAGGAGTTCATACGGCAGCAGCACTCTATGGATTTATGGAAATGAATCGAGTTATCGATCAGAGTAAGCAGGCAAGCACGAACGAAGAGGGGAAAGTAATAACAGATACCTTCGCAAGTTATGTGCTGGCAAATAAAAAGTGTCCTTCTTGTGGTCAACCGATGAGAATGCAAAAAAGTAAAAAAGGCAAGTTCTTTTTGGGATGTACAGGATATCCGACATGCACAGAAGTTACACGGATTGATATGGATCTGGTCGAGCAGTACTTCTACCGATATGGTCATATGGGTCAGCGGTGTACACGGTGCAACTGTTCGTTGGAAGCAAAACTAGGACCATACGGTTTATATATCCAGTGTTGCGGAGAACAACGACATCGCTACAAACTGGATGAGATTTAATAGCAAATACAGGATATTCGCTATAGTGAACCATTCAGTCTACAAGATGAGAGACCAAATCTCCACTGCGCAGGGGGTAAACTCTTGTAGAGGTACGTTCTATAGCCAGATTACAGAGATCGCCTGGAATCAGCTGGAACACTAGATCTTCTTGCGAATCTATTTCAAATATTTCTGATGGGTGAAGGACACAGCAAAAGCTGAGGATACCAGTATGACGAATCAATTTCTTACAAATTATACAGAAACCACCTTTTTGGAGAAGCTTAAGAATAATCTGCGCAGGTGTACTTCCTTTTGTTTTTCGGTCAGCTTTATAAAAAAGGCTGGACTGATTTTGCTATTCAAAGATATAGAGGCTGCCGTGGAGCGAGGGTGTACAGGTCGTATCATTACTTCCACCTATCAGAATTTCACTGATCTTGAGTCACTGAAGAGTTTCTTTTCACTCATGGGCCGTTGTCCCAATTTCCGGTGTCATCTGGATTATGAGTGTTTTCATGATTCAGGCTATGCCACGCTTGGTTACCATTCCAAAGGGTATCTATTTGCGTTTGAAGACCATCGTGAGGTGATTGTGGGCTCATCTAACATCACCCGGTATGCATTGCTCAAGAATATTGAGTGGGATGTAATGGTGCAGGATGAGGCTGTATATGAGCAGGCCATGGCAGAGTTTGAGGATAAGTGGAGTGCTACGCATCTACTGGATACAGAAATCTTGAATCTGTATGCCAACAAGCTGAACTTTGCGATTGAGCGATGGGATATGGATTATGATTTGTCGAGGGCGCTTGTAAAGCCAAACTTTATGCAGCGCAAGACTTTGAAAGAGTTGAATCGCTACCGGGCAATAGGTACCAATCGGGCGCTGGTGGTTGCGGCAGCAGGTAGCGGTAAAACATATCTGGCAGCCTTCGATGCACTGAATTTTAATCCAGAACGTTTGCTCTATGTGGTGCACGAGGAGTCCATTCTGAAAAAATCGTTGGAGACATTCCAAAATGTGTTTGGCAGCACCGTATCCTGCGGCATATACAGCGGTACCAGTAAGGAGTCCGATGCAGACTTTGTATTCGCGACGAATCTTACCATGTGCAAGACTTTGGAGCTCTTCCGTAAGGATGAGTTCGATTATATCATCATTGATGAATGTCATCACGCTACGGCTGAGACTTACAAGAAAATCATTGCTTATTTTGAGCCGGAGTTTTTGCTCGGACTCACCGCTACGCCGGAGCGTATGGACAACCAGGATGTTTTTGAGTTATTTGATAAGAATGTGCCCTATGAATTGCGGCTTCGGGATGCGATTGTCAACGATTTGGTCGTGCCATTCAAATACTATGGCATCCGGGATTACTTGGTAGACTATGGCTTGACTGGCAAAGAAGAACGGCGACTGATTGCGCAAATGGCCAATGAGGAGCATTGTGAATTTATCGCTGAACAAATTGAAGCCCATCGTCCCCAAGGTAAACTGAAAGCACTCGCTTTTTGTCGCAATATTACGCATGCCCGCATGATGTGCGAAATGATGGGGGAACGATACCACACGGCCTACTTGATTGGAAAGCATGACGTTGGAGAACGAATTCGTGCTTATAACGATCTGCAAAGCGACAGCGCTCCACTGGAAATTCTTTTTACAGTGGACATTCTCAATGAAGGTGTGGATATTCCCGGTGTGAATATGGTTCTTTTTCTGCGTCCCACGGAGTCGTCTACTATTTTTATTCAACAGCTTGGCCGTGGGCTGCGAAAGTACGATAATAAGCCTTATGTGACGGTACTGGACTTCATCGGAAATAGCTATAAACGAAGTGTACAGATCACCTTTGCGCTATCCTCTCTGGCACAGAATTTTGTGCTGGAAAAGCGTTTGATGGCCTCGCTGGTGCGAGATGATTTTGCAGCACTCGGGCTGTCTGAGCACGGAGTAGAGATACATATTGACGCTCTGAGTAAAGAAGAGATTTTAGATTTTATCGAGCGGGAGAATTTTAACGCCATCAAGTACCTCAAGCAGGACTATTTTAACTTCAAAAAATATATGAACGCCGAATTTTATCCACGACACATGGACTACCTGAATAATGACTGTGCCCCGGATTTAATCCGCTTTATGAGCATCAAAATCGGTGGTAAAAAGACGGGTTGTTATTACAATTTCCTCACAGGGATCGGAGAAGAACATTTGCCGGTATTCACGGAAGAGCAGGTAGCGTTTATTGGGTACCTTTCTGGCCTGCTTCCGTTGGTGCGTCCTCATGAGTTTGAGATCGTCCGCTGTCTGATGAACGGTATCAGCAGGATAGAAGAGCTCGATCGGGAATTGTCGGAAAAGATTCCTGGCTACAGTAAGGAACAGCTGGAACACGCTTTACAATTTTTGAAGGTTGTAACCACAAGTAACGATGAGCTATCCCTATGCATCAAGTTGGATGGCCAGTTGCGGGAGTATGTGGACGATCTCCTGACCTACGGAATCACCCGCTATTATGCCGACAATGGGGAAGAGACGGGCTTCAAGCTGTGGCAGAACTATCGCATGGATCAGGTACAGCTGAAGCTACTGAAAAATCCAGGGTATATCGCTGTTGGAACCTATTACTATGATGACTACGTCGTAATCTTTGCTTCTCTGAAAAAGGACTTGCCGGAGGCAGATAAGCTCAACTACAAAGATAAATTTTTACAACCAGATGTATTCCAGTGGGAATCTATGGCGCATCTTCCCGCGTCTGATTTGGACAAGCTAAAGGCCAGCAGCTATGCCCATTTATTTATCCGAAAGGTATCCAGCGAAAACGGCATCGTTTTACCCTTTACTTATGTGGGAAAAGGGAGACTACATAACTGCCGTAAAACAGAAACCGGGAATGGCACATATCTGTTTGATGTAGCGATGGAGCATAGTCTGCCGGATTATTTGCAGTATGATTTTGGGCTGACAAAATGAAGGATCGTTGCGATAGAAAAACAATGATGAATTACTGATGATCTGCGAATTGCAAAGACGTGCACGAGAACAAGGAGAATGTTGAATGGATATTGTAAGAGCGAAAGAACTCGTATCTGCTTTAGCCGATGGTATTGATCCCTTTACCGGTGAGTTTTTTCCGCGAGACCACATTTGCAATCATCCTGATATTATTTGCGCTTTACATCAGATACTTGGTTCGACACAAGAAGTTAAAAAAGGTGTCGGTGCGCCGAATGCAGGAAAGTCTTGGTCGCAAGCAGAACAAGACAAACTGGTTGATGAATTTCATTCTGGGATGAAGTTATCAGAAATAGCGAAAGAACACGGAAGAAGTCGCGGATCGATCGAAGCCAAATTGGCACACCTAGGTTTGCTTGAAAACGCTTACTATAACAGAAAATAGAGTTGATCTATATGCTTATCTACTGCTTTATCGCCGGAAATAGTCTAAAGATTTGTTCTATGACTGATTCTGGACTTTACAGATGGAGGGTATCATCTAAATGAATGAAGATATATTGAAAAGCACCCCGGAAGTGGCTGTCAATTCCATCCGTCGAGTTGTCAGTCAATATAAGGAATCCTTCGAAGATTGGTTTCCAGAAGAAATGTATAAGTGGCGGGCAGTCCAGTGCTTTCAGGAGCATTGGAACCCGGAAAGAGCGGATTTTGCAGAAATGCTGAAGGAATCTCTGGCACAGGCGGGCAATCTGATGGACACCAATTACGCGTATCCCTACAAGATGATCGCATTTTTTGCGGAAAAGGAACCTGATACAGTTCGATACATGTTTCAGCGACTTCTGGACCCTCAAGCAGATGTGGTCGAGCAAATACAGAGCTTTGAGAAGAGCGCAGATGGTTTGTTAGCCAAGTATCAGTTCAAAGAGAGCATGAAACAACATTATCAAGGCGATCGAACGATCTGCACCTACCTGTTTTTTGCGCAGCCAGACCGGTATTTTCTTTATCAATACGGTAAACTCAAGGCTTTTCTGGCAGAGACTGGCTTGCGCGCCACCTGTAAAATGGGAGATATCCAGAATATACTTACCTACCAGAAGGTTGCCAACCAAGTTCTCTCCTGTGTTCGGCAGGACAGCGAGCTACTGAATCTGTTTGAAACAAAGCGGGCGGAGTTAGGCAACTCGTATTATCCTGATTCTGAGCATCACCTTTTGACGGACGATATTATCTACTTTGCAAGTCGACTTTACAAAAGTGATTACTGGCCTACCCCTACAGAGTATGATCCGGAGATCAGTGTAGAATGGTGGTTAGAAATTCTTGCAGACAGATCTGTCTGTACAGCAGAGAATTTGGAGATTCTGAAGACCATGCAAGGGTTGGGCGGCGAGGCGACCTGTAAACAGTTGACGTACAGCAGGCATTTGAACTGAGTAATACGACATCGCCCATTGAGGTAGAAATTACAGAAGCATTCAGTTGGGACACGCCGGCAGAGATTGCTTATTTGGAGTTAGATATTGCCTGAGAGAGGATTTCCAACTGTATTTTAAGCTCTGTAAACAGTACAAAATCTATATTGCCGAAACAAAGAGTGTGGGACTGACCAGTGAGGTCAGTCCCTTCGCTTATTTTTGAGCTTTTAGGTATGATAAAACTGCCAAACCCGATCCAGTAGAAGAGCCGCTGCAGATGCCGTGGTTAAATTAACATTATGTTTTTGTTCTGCGCACCGTTAGGTACATTGTAGAACAAAAAATTCTTTCGGTACATTACAAAGGGGAATGCTGTGATCAGTGCAGTTGTTGGAGAACTCCAGTCTACAAACCTCCAGATAGGGCTATTACTCTAGAAGATGGTATAGCGCCTTGCCCAAGGCGGACTTTTGTGCGGTTTTGTCTCCATGTAGCACCTTTTCTGGGACAGTTCCCGATGCAGCACGTCACACTGTCTGACTGCAACCAGTCCTTTGTTACCTTCGGCAGCCAATTTGATATCGTCCATCCCCTGGGGCTTCCCTTGCCTTGTTGGGGGAATTCATCTTATCTGCCGGGACAGCTTCAGCCCCTGGCGGTCAAACTCCTGCTCCAAATAGCACAGAGGAGAGTACATCACATACTTCCGCACGGTAAGATACGCAATCACAGAGTGAGAGGCAAAAATGCAAGGGGCTCTATAGGAGCGGGCCCCATGATCGCTTCTCAGGTCTCTTTTTCGCAATTTTTTTCAGGCGTAAGGTAGTGGTCCTCTCGTGCCCAAAACTCATATTGGCTCAGCAAATTGCGGTACGCGTTGTGCAGCAAGACAAAACTGTTTCTTTTGCTACTTATAGTAGCTGGCAGTGCTAATGCCGTTTCCTTAGCACCAGACCCTGACGATGATGCTGTTGCTAGGATAGGTCGCGATCTGTTTGCTCGGGGCAGCGATTTTTTGCTGACGGTTACGAAAGTATAACAATGCTCCCACTATGATTGGTAGTGTCGTATGGCACTGTGTCTCATAGTGGGAGCATATCACATTTATAATAACCCAATCAATTGTTACCAAAGCTTGGAAAAACAAGTTGGCTTGAGGTTTGCATCAAAATAGAAATACCAAGAAGCCGTATTGTCTCCAGTATCAGGTTTGTATAGTAGATACTTAGAATTTGTTTTTACTTCTAAATCGGTATCACCATTTACTGCACGTAAATAGAAATCACGTGTTATTTGTTTATCATCATATTTTACAGTTACATCTGGAACAACAATATTATCATATTCATCCAGATTTGCAAGAGCACTTATCGTGATTTCAGCATTAGCGGGCTCACCTTCTGCTTCTGGATTAGATAAACTATTTGGAACCGTATATGTACCAGAAAAGCTTAGCTTTAAGTCTCCTTTGCATTGTGTCTCACTTGCACCCCAACCTTCTCCTGTCCAGAAAAAAGAAGATTCTATCGAAAGGTCAGAAGTATCATATAGGAGTGTGTTCGCTGATGAAATTTCACAACTAACTAATTGAATATGGGTAGAATCTATTTGCTGTAAGATAGCACTGTCAGGGGTATAGGTTCCGATTTCCTCTGGAATGAGATTAGAAACGATATTGGATATTTGCGTTTCTGTAACTGGTGGAAGATTATGATAATCGTATTCATATACACTATCTCGAGATGGCTGTCGATCACGCCATATTCCGTATAAGCATTCCCACAATTCAAAATCAGTCTGAGTAACTGTGCAATAAGGTCCATCTTCATATTGATAAGTAAATGTTACTTCGCACAATGTCGGTGCATCGGAAATTGCAGTTGCTTCAGAGTGTACGAGTTCATAATGTATCAGGTTGTCTTCGTAGGATTGAGCAGAGTCATATTTGCTATGAAATTTATCTTCCAATAATGATTGATCGGGGAGTCCTACTATTTCAAACGTACCGTTTGCGGTTTGGGAGATATGAGAGAGTTCTAATTTGTGCTCATCCAACATGACATATTGTAGCGATATGTTGCCAGTGTATGTTGCATAGTCGGATTCGAGGGTTACAGTGCCTAGATATTCTTCGGATATAGCATCAATCCTGCCCCAATCATCGCTGATTTCTTCAGAGAGAACCTCAAATGAAGTGATGTCATATAACTCTGGTGCTGTTGTTCCAGTGCCGAAAATTAAATTCCAGAAATTTATATTTTCAGATAAGTCTGCAATAATACGTGATTCTAAATCCGATTTAGAATCTTGAGTAGAGGACGTATCACTGCAACTTGTCAACAAAAAGCATAAAGCGGCAAGAATTAGTAATATTGTTTTTTTCATGTTATGCGCCTCACTGTTCTGGAGAATGAGATGAGGATCACGGGCGATGTCTTTTGATGGACAAAACAATAGCGGCTATCGCAGAAAAACCGCATATGCCCGTAAAAAAATCATATATGGTGGAATTGTTTTCAAAGATGTATGCTAGAAGAATTGAAATCAGGCAGATTACAAGAGTAATATTTCTGGGAACAGGAGATTTATAAGCACGCGCGTTGCTAAAATCCAGAAAACCTGTATCTATTTTTTTATTAGAAGATTCCATTTTAGAGATGGCTACTTCTAATTTTTTTATATAGGTTTTACCTACATCAGTTCTACAACGATTTTGGAGAAGATCATGTTTTTCTTTTAATTCATTCAATGATAGATTCGCGGCATCTTTCAATTGTTCTTGAATCCATTGAATTTCATCTTGTGCTTGCTGCGCCTCATCTTCTGTTATGTATTCAACCCCATCAACCGTTCGACGCTGGCGATCTAGTTTATTGATTTGTTTGTCCAGCTTAGCTAAACGTTTTTCTTTTACCTTGGTAACGCATCTTTTTTCAATTTCAGAGCGTTTTTTACGCAGTTCTTCTAAAGATTTCTTTTTGAAATCGATGAGAAGTGTATCGATCCATTCTGCTTCCTCTTTAGCTTTTGCAGCTTCTTCGCGAGTAGAATATTCTTCGCCTTCAAAAGTGCGAGCGACTTTATCGAAATGGATTAATTTTTCATCTAATGTATCGAGATAATGTAAAATATCTGTCATCATTAGTTGCTGCAAAAGATTCAGGTAATTTTGCTTTGCTTGCTTGGTGCTTTTTTCTGTGGAGAGATCATCCTTGGCAATCGAATTTTTTAAGATCTCAATACAGCAAGAATCAATGGTATGATCTTTATAGAATTCTGAGGCTAAATTCCGAATGCCATCCATATCATTGCGATGATGATTCAATAAATATTCATAGATCTTGTCGCAGTAAGGATCGTTCTGGAATGCTTGCTGCAAGATGATTTCTGCCTTAGGATCATGGGGAGATAATGTATTTGCATTATTCATCATCATGATTGCAGTTTGCCGATCATTTGCTGAAGGGAAACCGCTTAGAATGGAATGGTCGCCATGTTCTGCCAGACACTGTGCATAACCATATGCTAAACTTACCGCACTGGAACGTACCCCTTGTTCAAGACTGCCATATGTGCGAGCGTTGTTAAAGATGTTGCTGCATTTCATTTCAGCACCAATTGATGAGCCGATTTTAGCAACGCCATTGAATGCCATGTGTGCAGCTCCGGTGGCCATATTCATAGCTCCAGCTTTGGCTGCACCTGCGATTGCACTGCTAAGATCAAATCCACCACTGTGCCAACGACCACGGTTTTGACGACGGGATACGCGATGTGCATCTTTCTTTGCTTCTAAATCCATGATTTTTTGATATTGATCTTCAATGGCTTCATATGCATCAAACCAAGGAGAAACATCAATGTATTGCTTGGCAAGAGTATCTATATCTACATCATAGATTCCTCGCTTTAAAAGCATTTGATGAGTTTCTTGAACTATGGGCATGATAGCATCATGGAAGCATTCAGGCGCGTGGTTTATAAGGTCTTCCAAACGCTTGATGTTTTGGTGATATGAAGTATAAAAAGTATTTACAGCTTCTTCTGCATACCGATAAAATATGCCAATTGATTGATTGCTTTTTATGCGGTTGTCGGAAAGATGTAAGGTAATTCTTCCAATACAATAATCCATTTTTTTCATTCCTATCTTTTTATAAAATGAATATTTTTCAATGCCGTAAGAGAGAGTTGAAATCGAGGAAATCATTTTGAACGCTGGATCATGGAAAGAACGGGTTACAGTTTTTGTTCCTAAGATATGATGAGTTCATTTTATCTCAATACGAGATAAAAGTCAATGAGATCTGGACAGGCACGTAAAATGGATGCAAGGAGGATGTCCATGTATCCAAATCGAATCAAAGAACTGAGAGAAGACCGTGATATTCCACAACGTGAAATTGCAGAATACCTTCAAGTTGCACAAAACACATATTGTAATTATGAAAATGGCGTGCGTGAGATTCCGATAGAGCTTTTAATTCAGCTGTCTCGTTTTTATCAAGTTAACTTGGAATATCTGTTAGGTCTAACAGATCGTTCTGCAATGTTACCGCCATCTAAGATTTTTCGTTCACACCAAAAAGGTAAGGTTGAGAAGCGGAATATAACGCATAAAAAGTAAAAATGATTCTTGTATCACTCGAAATATATATTATAGAAATGAAGCCGAAGGAGAAATCCTTCGGCTTTTACTTTTATCTCAAAGGAGCTGATCCAAATGAAACCCCGTTACATCACCCGTGGTATCCAGACCACCATTCCGCTTTGGCTGCAAACACTGTTGTGGTACATGCACGACAGTATGGAAGTGCCCGAGCGGGATTATCTGCAAATCTTCTACTTATCCTGTGATGGCGACCGCCAGCGCATTGAGCATGCTCAGGAACAGCCGGAGT
>OBYG01000574.1_pt1 | contig 29277 bp, 21 predicted proteins | sample 1538201 | NCBI WGS metagenome assembly OBYG01 (sample SAMEA2580177, study PRJEB22360) | human gut metagenome | biome: human gut; feature: human-associated habitat; material: faeces | place: Denmark | collected 2008/2010 | reverse complement strand
ACGGCTTCGGACAAAGCCGCCCGCAGGCTAAGGGCGGCGCGTCATAGGGCAGACGGATACATTCTGTCTGTGCCGAGCCGGGCGGCAGGTGCGCCAAGAGGCTTTCCCTCATTGGGGTAAGCGGAGCGATTTTACCGGGCCGTAAAGCAGGTGTGGCAGCCTGCGGGCGACGACGCGCAGACAGGACAATGATACGCCCTTGCCGTCGTAGTCCGAGCGTTTGAAGCGTCGCAGGCAACGAGCAGGGCCGCGTGAGAACCACGCGGGGGTGAGATTCCCGTGGAGCTGTGCCAGCAGCCGTCCGTTATTTTCTGCCCACTTTCACAACAAACAACCTTTGTTTTGAAAAGAAAGGGGGCCATGTTATGAGTAATAACGATGTGCCTATTTGGGAAAAATACACGCTCACCATTGAGGAAGCGTCCAAATATTTTCGGATCGGGGAAAACAAACTGCGTCGGCTTGCCGAGGAAAACCCCACCGCTGGCTGGGTGATCTTAAACGGCAACCGCATCCAGATCAAGCGGAAGCAGTTTGAAAAAATCATTGATTCCCTTGACACAATATAGTGAAAAAGGGCCTTGCGCGTGTTATAATAGGTTATAAGCGTGTCAAGGCTCTTTCCGTCATGGAAAGGAGCATGACGAAATGCCAAGAAAAGAACGAGATGAAAAAAGACGGGACAACAAAGGCCGCCTTTTGAAGTCTGGAGAGAGCCAGCGATCAGATGGAAGATACGCTTACAAATACATTGACACCTTTGGAGAAACCCAGTTTGTTTACTCATGGAAGTTAGTACCTACCGACAAAGTACCTGCCGGAAAGCGGCCCTGTCTTTCCCTGCGCGAGAAGATCAAGCAGATACAGAAAGACCTTGACGACGGGATAGACACCATCGGCAAGAAAATGACCGTGTGCCAGCTTTATGAAAAGTACACCCGGCAGCGCGGGAATGTGCGGAAAGGAACCCAAAAGAGCCGCCAGCAGTTGATGAAACTTCTGTCCGAAGATAAGCTGGGCGCGGCCAGCATTGACAGCGTGAAGCTGTCCGACGCGAAAGAATGGGCCTTGCGTATGCAGGAAAAGGGCGTTGCCTACAACACTATCTGCAACAGCAAGCGTTCCTTAAAGGCCATCTTTTATATGGCAGTACAGGACGACTGCCTCCGCAAGAATCCCTTTGACTTCCAGATCAATGAGGTTATCAACGACGATACCGTACCAAAGGTGCCGCTTACCCCTACACAGGAAAACGAGCTTTTGGACTTCATGCAGAACGATCCCGTCTATGCCAAGTATTATGACGAGGTGGTGATCCTGCTGGAAACCGGACTTCGTATTTCCGAACTCTGCGGCCTGACGCCTGCTGACCTGAATTTTGAGAAGCGCTTTGTAAATGTAGACCACCAGCTTTTGAGAAGCACCGAGGACGGCTACTATATCGAAGCGCCAAAAACAGAAAGCGGATTCCGTCAAGTGCCTATGAGCGCAGCCGCCTATGAAGCGTTTGAGCGCGTGTTGAAGAAGCGCAGGGACGGCAGGTGCATTGAGGTTGACGGTTATAAGGACTTCCTGTTCCTGAACCGGGACGGCCTGCCCAAAACCGCCGTCAACTATGACGCCATGTTCAAGTGCCTTGCCAAGAAGTACAACAAGTGCCACAAGGAGCCGCTGCCCGATGTGATGACGCCGCACACCATGCGGCATACATTCTGTACCAGAATGGCAAACGCGGGCATGAACCCCAAGGCATTGCAGTACATCATGGGACACGCCAACATTGTAATGACGCTGAACTATTACGCCCACGCTACTTTCCATTCCGCACAGGAGGAAATGGAACGGCTGCAAGCCAAGGCAAAAACCACCGCAGAGGCCAAGCCGGAAGCTGCGGCGGAAAGCGCCGAGGAAACCAAGGCGGCATAAGTAGTACGCAGAATTTACTACTGCTTTTACTACTTTTGAGAGCGAAAACATGAGGGGTAATAAAAAGATTTGTGAGGTTCTTCCGATATGAAAAGTGCCGGAAAAGCCCGAAATAACGGGCTATACCGGCATATAAGAACATCTAAAGAGATAATTAGAAATCTATTAAATGATTATCCATAATATTAAAATCTTCCTTTAGAAGAGACAGCGTCCGTACAATTCGGCCTTATTCCAATATTTTACTTCCCCTGATTGAAAATGAATGTGATCTGAAAAATGAACTGCTGATTCTGAAAGACAGCGTTCAGGAAATTATGCGTGCAGTGACAAAGATGTCGGATGCCAATAGCCTGGGACAATTTTTCCTGAAAGATGAACTGTTGAAGCGCTTTTTCAACGATTACTTCTTTATAAAAAAGAGTGGATTGATTCCTTCTTATATTGCCAGTATTGAGCGTATGCTTCGAACATTAAGGGATTCCGAATTATACGAGCAGATGATAAAGGAATATAGAGATCTTAAAAACGTGGACGAGCTTCAGGCGAAGGAGAAAATTAACCACCAATTTGCGGAGCTAGACAGCTTTATCAGTCTGGAGTATGATCAGACCATGGGATATATTGATAAGAAAATTAACACTTACTATAATCTTTATTCTGTCCGCATGATGATGGTTTTAAACAGCGGGGCCAATCTGGAAAATGTGCTGAATCAACTGCTGCTTTTTATAAAGGATCTGGATAAAGAAGAACGGGATACCGTGATACAGCAGATTTCTCAAAGCTATCGTCAACTGCAGGTTGGCTATATAAGCCGAAAGTCCTTTGAACGGAGAAAAAAGGTAAATCCGAATACAAAAAATGCAGGGATTCCATCGGATGAACTGTCCATGGAGGAGAAACTGCGTCTGACAGATGAACTTTTGACAGCGACACCGGATCAGTACAGTATGGACCGGGTAAAGGATTATCTGGCTGAGAAAATTCCGGATAAGGGGCAGGTATCGGTGGAGGAGTGGGGCGTTCGTACAAGAGAGGATGCCATGATGATTGCTTCCAGCATCATTTATTCCGGTTCTGTGGGATTTCCCTATGATGTGGTTTTTGAAGAAGGTACAGTGGAAACGGAAGTTGCGGCAATCAGCCGGATTAAGATAAAGAGGAAGAAATATGAGTGATATCAGTCTGCATATAACTGTGAAGGAGGAAAACGGACTCCTGTTTAAGAAATGTATCCGAAAACTCCTGGAGTCTACCTTTATTCTTCAGGAGCGAGATGGAAAACTGTATGATTTTGTTTCCAGAGAATCGAACTGGCAGGATATGTCGGAATACCTTCGGATAATCGGATTTGACCTTCTGGTGGATGATAAGGCGGGTGTAGCAATGCTGATTGCCAGCGAGGCGGATATGGAAACCGTTGGCCTCAAACGAGCTAATGTAGTGACATTTACCAACTTGCAGTATCATCTGCTTCTGGTACTCTGGAAAGTATATCTGGAAAACTTGGGCTGCAATGAGGGGAATTTTGTTACCAAGGGAGATTTAATTGATAAAATTCGCGATTATGGAGTGCTTGTTGTCCGGACAGAATTAAATGCTGCGTTCAAGCTGTTTAAAAAGTATAGTCTGATCAATTATTATGAGGAGGAAGAAGGAGAGGACATGAAGATTCAGCTATATCCCTCCCTTCAGTTTGGCTGGGATCTCCCTCAGTTTAAAACGGTTGCAGGAGAATATCTGAAAGAAGATGGAGAGTCCGAAAAGACGGCAGAGGACGAAAAAATAAATGAGCAGCAGGATATAGAACCGGAAGATTTTGAGGAGGAAGAAGAATGATCTTACTGAAAAAAGTCCGCCTGATTAACTGGTACGGTTTTGCCAATGTAACAGCGCCTATTGGCTTTTTTACGCTGATTGCAGGAAAAAACGGAAATGGTAAATCTGCCATGTTAGATGCTGTCAAATATGCAGCTTATGGCGATACGGTATTTAATAAGTCTTCTGAAGGAAAGGGCAGCCGGACCGTTTCCTCTTACACCAGAGGTCTTTTGGACGCTACTGCAGGAACCTATATGCGGCCGCCGGAGAAGGTGCCCAATGTATACAGCCATATTGTGCTGGAATTCTTCGATCAGGCAGAGGAAAAAAATTTCCTTCTTGGCGTAGTAATTGAAACGAATGCTTCCAACAATTATCAAACCTATCGTTATGTGATTGACAGAAAATCAATGGAAGAGATAAACCATACTTATGACAAAGAAGGTATTCTCATGCCATATAGCGCCACAGAGCTTCAGAAACAATATAAACTTACGATGTTAAACCGGGAACAGGGACTGCCAAAATTTATGCAGATGACGGGATTGAAACTTAGCATCAATCAGATGCCAGTCTATCTTAGGAAACTGCGGGGAATCATGTCTTATGATCCAGAAGCTAAGATTGATCGTTTTATCAGAGAAAGTGTTCTGGAAGAAAAAAACGTAGATTTCAGTAAGCTGATCGAAGCTAAAAATAACATTGAACGGCTGAATCACACCTTTCATGCGGTGCAGGAAGAGATTGAGGAACTGGAGCATATTCTGGGAGAGTATGATACCTTTGAAAGCGAGTCCAACAGGCTTTTATCTGACGATATAAAAATTGTTTACAAGAAGAAAAAGGATCTGAAAGGCAGTATTGAGGAACTGACAAAAAAACAGGAAGAGGCAGAAAAAAAGCAAAAAGAGGTCAACCAGAATCTTCAGATTTTAGATGAACAGTTAAATGAGCTGGATAATCGCCTGGTTCAGGCAAGAGTCAGTTTGAGACAGATGGACGGCGCCAGAATAGTGGAGGAAGAACGGAGACGGCTGGCCTTCCTAAAAAAAGAAAAGGGAGAATGGCTGGCGAAATGGCGGGAGCTGGAAGATTTTCAGACGAAAGTCAGCGAAATTCTTCACAGTTTTATGGAAGAAGGACAAACCGCAGAGAAAAAGGAGATTTTGTCATCCCTGTGCGGAAGCGGCTATTCAGCGGCAGAGAAGGAATCTGCAGCAGATGGGCTGAAGCGGCTTGTAGAACAGGCTTATGATGAGAAAATTCGAGAAATCGACCGTTTGAATCTGGCAGCAGAAGAGCTGAACCGGAAGCTGAATATTCAGGAGAAAATTCTGGAAGACTGCAAGAAGCACAGAAGCACCTATGATCGAATACCAGATTATGTGGAGCTGCGGAATGAGATCAACCGGGAATTTGAACAGAGAAAGATTAAAAGCAGAGCTCAGTTTGCCTGTGAGTATGTAATCAGCCTGACAGACGAAACCTGGCGGGATGCCATAGAGGCATTTCTCGGACCACGCCGGTACAGTATTCTGGTAGAACCCCAGTATTATGACATAGCAGATGATGTTTTAAATCGCTCATCCCACAAATATGCTCATTTGTTTAATACAAAGCTGCTGATGCGGAAAGAACTCAATCCGGAAGCGGATTCAGTGGTACATATGCTGGAAATTAAAAATGAGGCAGCGAAGAGATATTTTGAGTTTCAGCTGGGAAGGATGCATGCTGTAGAACTACAGCAGGTTCGTAATTTCGAGAATGCTATTTCCAAAGAAGGAAGAGTATCTGTAGCCATGGACAGTTATTTTCTTCGTCTGAATCGTATCGGTGTCTATTATCTGGGACAGAAAATTTATGAATTGAACCGGATTCGTGCAGAGAAGGAGATTCGGCGTATTCGCGAGGAGAAGCAGTCTGTGTTTGAAAAACGCAGGGAGCTGCAAAACAGAAAGAACCGTCTGAATGGAGACAAAGCCTTTTTCCGTTCATACGCCTATGAGGCTCCGTCAAAGTACCAGGAGGTATCGAGGCTTTGCAGAGATTCTGAGGATCAGCTGAAGCGGCTGGAAAAAGCTCTTAAAAATAATCGGGAATATCTGGAATTGAATCAGCTGATAGAGCAGATGCAAAACGAACAAAGGGGGATGAAGCAGGCCAGAGGGAAGCTGGAGCAGGAAAATAGCAGTCTGGGAGCGGAAATCCAGCTGTGTGGGGCGAAAAGACAGCAGAAGAAAATAGAACTTGAGGCAGAAGAAGGCCGCTTCCGGGAATATGAAATAAACGCTTACACCGTAGTCCAGAAAGCGGTAGAGGCTTACGAAAAATTCCTGGCAGGCGGCACTCAGGGCGGCCTTTTAGCACAGGAAACAAGAGGGCGTATTGCCAGAAGAATTGAACAGCACAAAAAGGAACTTTTTACTCTCCAAGCTGCCTATAACACTCATTATTCAGGCGGTGAATTAACTGTGGGAACGGAAGGAAGAGAACTTTATGCAGCCAGAAAAGATCGAATCTGGATGGATAATCTTCAGGAAATCCGCCAGGAACTGGATGCTCAGACCAAACGATACGAGGACATCTTTAAAAATGAATTTGTCTTAAATATCAGGAAATACTGTGAAAAAGCAAGAGACGACTTAAAACAGATCAATGGAGAACTGGTGAAGCTGAATTTTTCCGCCAAGTATCAGTTTGATGTCCATTATGTGAAAGATGGCACAGAGTATGCAAAAATCATTGAGTACGCCAGATATCTGGAAGAGCGGGAGCAGTTAGGAAGCTCAGACGGACAGATGACATTTGACATGTTTACTTCTGTTTCTGATGAAGAGGGAGAACATCTGGAAAAAGAACTTCGGAAAATTATTAACCGGATTATAGAAAAAAACAGCGAGGAAACCATTGCCCGCTTTGCAGATTATCGGAATTATATGACCTACGAAATTTTAGTAAGCAATCAGATTCTGGATCGTGCAAAGCTGTCACGCCAGACTGGCTTTAACTCAGGTGCGGAGGTACAGATTCCATATCTGCTGATTTTATCTTCAGCACTGCTTATGATTTATAATCAGCGGGTAAATTCTACCAGACTTGTGTTTATCGACGAACCCTTTGCCAAGATGGATCCGGGAAATGTAAAATTGATGCTGAATTTTATGAGGCAGCAGAAGCTGCAGGTAATCTTCTGTTCTCCGGATAAAACAGAGACCATTGGAAATGAATGTGAGGTTCTGCTTCCAGTGCTGCGGGTGCGTCCTGACAGTATGCAGCTTGGTATTGTCCAGTTTCATGAGGAAAAGGCTTATGAAAACATATAAAGAAAAAATGTTGATTTCGCTGGTGGAGAAATACCGAAAAAGCAGGAAGGATAATGGAACAAATATAATTTGTCGCAGAACCAGCATTTCACCTGTGGAGCTGTATAAAAAGTATAATAAAAATGATGGAGATTTGGAAGAGATAGAGGCAGTTAACCAGGCTGCAGAAGCCTGCAGCAGGGATGGATTTCTTACATTTGAGAACAATGGTTTCAGCAGTGAGATTGCAAAGATTTACCTGATTGACGAGAAGGTAGAGGAGATTGAGGCATATCTGGAGTCGGCCTGCGGGTATGAACCGAAATCCAGAAAACGGCAGTATGTAGAACAGATGATTGCCCACTACAGCGGGATCTCTCCGGCTGCAGACAGAGAATGTGAGCGGTTAAAAGAGATCCTTGCGCAAAATAGGATTCCAAACCGTTACCTTCAAACAGAAGAGGTACTGAAGGCTCTTACATTTATTGAAAAAAATGAAACCCCGCTTTATGTGAGGGAAGCGTCTATGATGATTTACGGCTCTTCCAAGTATTTGGAAGAAAATACGTTGGAAAGCGTATGCAATCTGCTTCGGGCATATGAAAAAATTCCTTGTGAAGAGGGAGAATTACAGGACGAAATTTTGCGGAAATATCATATTATTCCAAAAAAACAAAAAATATGTCTAAAGGGAGATATTACACTGAAAATTGATGGAGAACTGCTGGAACTGGGAGCTTTGAAAAATGGTATTGAATTTTGTACAGAGGATCTTGAAGCGTTGGAGCAGGTGATTGTTCACACACCGAAATTTATGACAGTGGAAAATAAAACTTCTTTTTACCGCTGTGGGAATCAGAAGATTAGTTTTTTCTATCTGGGAGGCTATGCAACCCGGTTTCAGAGGGATTTCTTAAAATTAGTATATCAGAATAATCCAGAGGTGCAGTACCTGCATTTTGGAGATTTAGATGCAGGTGGATTTTATATCCATGAAAATTTGTGCCGGATAACAGAAATTCCCTTTGGGCTGTATCGTATGTCGGAGGCAGAACTTCAGGATGAACGTTTTTGCAGATGCTGCCAGCCGCTGAGCGAGCGGGATCGAGGCAGACTGAAATCTTTAGTGGAAAACGAACTTTACTGCGATACAGTTGAATATATGTTAAAGCATAATGTGAAGCTGGAGCAGGAGATTATCAGTTATTATGAAAAAATCCAGACAGGGGATCCTCCGGATGCAATCAGCCGGGGAATATTTGCGAAGGGCGGCAGAGGTTAAGAAGAGATCTGCTGCTGTATTTTGGAGCAGAGAAGTACGCCGTATACAAAGAAAATGCCGCGGGGGAGCCGGATATGAATACCAAAGAACATATGATTATCATAAAGGGGAACGTGAAAACCTCGGAAGTACGCGCCTGCCGATATAACTCAGACACAGAGACGTGGGAGGTGGAATTTACAGCGGGGAAGGTTTATTCTTACTCATATTCGAATGTGGTTCATTTACAGAATCCAGAACAGCTGAACCCGTTTCTGTACCGGATTCGAAGGGGCGGGAAGGAGCTGTATGCAGTCCGTGAGATCTTTGTTTTTCATGGAACGGATCACAATTACTGGCATCTGTGTTTTGAAAATGGGGAAGAGAGGAACTACCTTGAAAAAGAGCTGGAAATAGAGGAGTCTGTTTTGAAGGATTCACAGACAAAGGACGTGCTGGCTTATCTGAAACAGCTGTCCCAGTTAAGCGAGATTAGAAATTCTGATACAGGGGAGAAACTGCTTCCTAAGCGGTATGAAGCCATTCGCTTTGTGGATAAGAGTCTGGCTTTGTCCCGGTATCTGGGGACTGCAGAGGAGGAGAGGCAGAAGACGGAAGAATTTGTCCCGATTTTTCCCTTTGGCTGCAACAACAGTCAGTACAAGGCGGTAAAACGAGCCATGGAACATCAGCTCAGTGTTATACAGGGACCGCCGGGAACAGGGAAAACGCAGACGATCCTGAATATCATTGCCAATATCCTGCTGCAGGGAAAGACGGTTCAGATTGTTTCCAATAATAACGCGGCCATAGAAAACGTATTCGAAAAGCTTGCGTCGCCCAAATATCAGCTGGATTTTATTGCGGCGGCGCTGGGAAGTTCAGAAAATAAGAGAGCATTTATTGAAAATCAGAGCTCTTTGTATCCGGACTTTTCCCAGTGGCGTTTAAAGGACGAAAATGCGGTCACGCTGGATTCGATTAAGGAGAAGTCTCTGGAATTAAAGTCGATGTTTGATATGCAGGAGAGGAAGGCAGAGCTTGAGAAAGAGCTGTCTGAGCTGGAACTGGAAATGCGGCATTTCGAACAGTACGGGAAAGAGAGGAAGGCTGCCATTCCGCAAATATCAATAAAAAAACGGATAAAGTCCAGCGATGTGATGGAGCTCTGGCAGCAATGTCAGGACAGTGCGGAGCAGAATAGAAAAATAAGTTTTTTCTTCAAAATCAGGGCTTTTTTGCAGGCAGGAATTGCGAACAGACATTTTTATAAAAAAACGCTGTCGGAAATCCTGCTGTTTTTTGAGAAGACGTTTTATGAATGCCGGTGCAGTGAAATCAGGGACGAGCTGGCAGCCATAGACACGGACCTGAAGTCCCAAAATCCAAATCTGATGGATATGATGTGCGGCGAATCCATGCAGCTTTTAAGGGATCGGCTGGCCAGAAAATATGGGGAACGGACTGGCAGAAGATGCTTTAAAGAGGAGGATTTATGGAAGGAGCCGCAGGAAGTTCTGCGGGAATATCCTGTGATTTTGAGCACCACCTTTTCATCCAGAAGCAGTCTGGGAAATGAGACGGTTTACGATTATCTTATCATGGACGAGGCCTCTCAGGTAGATATCGCCACAGGCGCGCTGGCTCTTTCCTGCGCCAAAAACGCCGTGATTGTCGGAGACACAAAACAGCTGCCCAATGTTGTGACAAGAAGTGTAAAGGAGCGCGCGGACGAGCTGTTCAGCCATTTTCAGTTAGAAGACGGCTATCAGTATTCAAAAAGCTTTCTCCAGTCTGTGCTGGACGTGGTAAAAGGAGTGGAGCAGACGCTTCTCAGGGAACACTACAGATGCCATCCTAAAATTATTAATTTCTGCAATCAGAAGTTTTACCATGGAGAACTGGCAATCATGACAAAGGACCAGGGGGAGCAGAACGTACTTGCAGCCGTCCGATCTGTCAAGGGAAATCACGCCAGGGGCCGTTACAGCCAGAGACAGATTGATATAATCCGGCAGGAAATCATTCCTGAATACGTAACGGATAAGAGCCAGACCGGCATAATTGCGCCGTACCGGGATCAGGTGAAGGCTCTGGAACAGGAATTTAAAGACATAGATACTGCAACGGTACATAAGTTTCAGGGACGGGAAAAAGATACGATCATTATTTCTACCGTGGACGATGAAATTTCAGACTTTGCAGACGATCCTTATCTTTTAAATGTGGCCGTATCCAGGGCCAAGAAAAGGCTGATTCTGGTCATGTCCGGAAATGACCAGCCGCCGGAACGGAATATCAGCGAGCTGGCCGCCTATATTGCATACAATAACTGCCAGGTGATTGACAGCAGAGTGTACTCCATTTTTGATTATCTCTATTCCCAGTATACAGAGGCCCGAAGAGAGTATCTTAAAAAACATAAGCGGATTTCAGAATACGATTCGGAAAATCTGATGTACGGCCTAATCACGGAGGTGCTGGAGGAAAATCCAGATTTACCGTTAAAGGCTGTATGCCATGTTCCGCTGAATACGCTGATCCGGGACGACAGCCTGCTCAGTGAAGAAGAGAAACGCTACGTGAAAAATCCTGCGTCCCATATGGATTTTCTGATTGTCAATCGAATCACCAAGATGCCGGCGCTGGCCATCGAGGTGGACGGAACGGCGTTCCACAAGGAAGGAAGCGCACAGGCAGTCAGAGACGAGCGGAAAAACGTCATTTTTAAGAAAGCTGGAATTCCACTGGCCAGGTTTGCCAGCAATGGAAGCGGGGAAAGGAAAATTTTAACGGAAAAATTAAGAGGACAGTAAGGGGAAGACAGACAGCAGGGCGTATAATCGCTGGAAAAATGGGAAGGCTCTCTGAAAGGAGAGTGATTATATGCGTATTCCAAGACATATTGGAATTATTCCAGATGGAAACAGGCGCTGGGCTAAAGGCGCGGGACTTCAGAAACAGGACGGTTATGCTCACGGCTTAAAGCCAGGACTGGACTTACTGCGGCTGGCAAGAGACGCGGGGGTTCAGGAAATGACTTACTACGGCTTTACCACAGACAACTGCAGGCGGCCGAAAGAGCAGGTGGAGGCATTTTCCAGGGCGTGTACGGAGGCAGTTAATTGGATTGCGTCAGAACCCGTGTCGCTTTTAGTAGTGGGCAATCAGGATTCTCCTGTATTTCCCAAGGAACTGCTTCCCTATACAACGCGGACCGATTTCAACGGAGGCGGCATCCGCCTTAATTTTCTTGTGAACTACGGATGGGAGTGGGATCTGGCAGGACTGGAGAGACCGGGCAGCAGCCGAAAGAAAATCTGCAGCGGGCTTCAGTCCCACGATATTTCCCGGATTGACCTGATTATCCGCTGGGGAGGCATGCGCCGGCTGTCCGGTTTCTTGCCGGTTCAGTCTGTCTACGCAGATTTTTACGCGGCAGACCGGCTATGGCCGGACTTCCAGCCGGAGGATTTTTTTCAGGCTCTGAAATGGTATCAGAAGCAGGATGTGACGCTGGGGGGCTGAGAATGCAGATGGCAGGCTTCCTGTGTTCTGACGCTATTTTCCAAGCATAATGTTTAAAATTTCCACATCAGTGGAACGCATGCCCTCCCGGCCCATGCGCCCGATGTTTTCAATGGTCTTTTCTACATTTTCCATCACCAGCCCTTCCCCTGGCTGGAAGCAGAGGCTGCGGCGGCTCAGATGGAGAGCGGTAATGGCGCAGTCTACCGCTGAGGCAATTTTGGCGGCGCAGGATGGCTTGGCCCCATCGCAGACCATGCCGCCGATGGCGGCAATGGTGTTTGTGATCACCATGGAAATTTCAGAGTACCCGGCGCCCAGCATCCAGGCAATGCCGGCTCCAGCACCGCAGGCAGCGCTGACCGCTCCGCAGTAGGCAGACAGGCTTCCAATGTATTTTTTCTGGTGCAGGGCAACGAGATTGCTCACTGCCAGGGCCCGGATCAGCCGTTCCTCTGAAATGTGATACTCCTTTGCATATTCAATCACTGGGAGAGAGACGGCCATGCCCTGATTTCCGCTTCCGGAATTGATCACAACAGGCAGAGGACAGCCGCTCATTCTGGCATCAGACCCTGCGGCGGCCGCAGCCTTGGCCCTGACGGCCACATGTTCAGAGCCAAACGCATCTAACAGTGTCCGTCCTACTTGGACGCCCCATGGATTTTTGAGACCTTCCTCAGAGATGGCCGTGTTGCAGGCAATCTGGTGGGAGAGAACAGGATAGATGTCTTCCAGATTTACCGATTCTGCATATTCTAAAATATCCTTTACCTTGAGAAGAGACTTGTCAGGAAAAACAGAGATTTCTCCTGAGCAGTCGGGTTTGCTTTGAGAGGAATCGAATAAAATTTTTCCATTTTTCGTGATTTTCGTAATATTACTGTGAAAATGCCGGATTTCCACCTGAGCCTCGTCAGAACCAGACCAGGCGGTAATCATGAGATAGAGATTTTCCACGCCCTCTGCCAGCTCGCACTGGCAGAAGCCTGAAGCGGTCAGCCGTTTTGCCTCCTCTATCTGTGTGGGCGTGATATCTTCCAGAACAGCCAGAATTTTTTCTGCTCTTCCGCCTGTAATACCCAGAACAGCAGCGGTGTCTATGCCCTTCATACCGCCGGAATTAGGCACAGTAACACCCTTTACATTTTTAATAATATTGCCGCTGCAGGCGATAGAGCATCGCTTAGGCATCACCCCCAAAACCTCTCTTACCTTTGCGCCGGCATAGGCGATGGCGATGGGCTCTGTGCAGCCGAGAGCGGTAATAAGTTCAGTATTTAAAATAGTGGTGTAGTGCTTGTAGATTGATTGATTCATAATTATGACGAATCCTTTCCTGTAATATGCTGAAATGTCGTCAGCGAGAACTGATGGAAAATATTTCCAGAGTTCATACCCATAAGGGGGCAATGTTTCATCTTGTAATTTCCCTGCCGCAGCCGTATAATCGGTACAGACAGAAGACAGGGAGGCGGAAACATGAACTTTTTGAATCTGAAATATTTTATTGTAGCGGCAGAGGAGATGAACTTTACAAAAGCTGCCAAACGTCTGTATATTTCCCAGCAGTCTTTGAGCAATCATATTGCCAAATTGGAGGACTATTTCGGCGTGCAGCTGTTTGATCGGAACACTCCCCTGACTCTTACAGTGGCGGGACAACGACTCCTGAAAAATGCCCAGACGATTATGGACGTCAAGAAGCAGACGGAGCTGGAACTTCAGGATATCCGCGATTTTAGAAGCGCAGAGCTAACCATCGGAATCCCCAGCGCCAGAGGCTCTGTCATGCTGCCTCCGCTGATTCAGAAATTCCACCGCGAATTTCCCCAGGTCCAGCTGCATCTGCTGGAGGGAACCTCCCTGGAAATTACAGAGGCGCTGTATAAGGGGAAGGTGGACTTTACAATTGGTTTTGAGCCAGATGATTTAGGAAATATTCACACAGAAGTGCTCCAGGAGGAGCACACCATGATTCTGGTTCCTGCCGCTGTTTTGGAGCAGTTTTTTGACAGTTCAGAGAGAAAGAAACTGGAGGCCGAAAGTATGCTTCCAATCCGGGTTTTTAAAAACTGCCCATTTATTAAAATGAAGCATGAAAATTGGATCGGGGCAGTTTTTGAAAAAAGCTGTCAGGACGGTGGATTTAACCCGCATGTAGTTCTGGAAACAGCCAACATTATGACTATGATTTCCCTGTGCATTTCAGGATTGGGAATTATTGTGGTTCCCAGAGTGTTTTTAAGTGAAACTAGTCCTATGTACGGCAGAATCAGGGAAGAAGGAGCCAGAATGTTCATTCTGGACTACCCCCTTGCCCATAAACACATTACAATTAATTACCTGAAAAATAAATATCAGACAAAAGCGGCCAGGGAATTTATTTCCATGACCAGACAGATCCTGGGAGGATATTAAAACTGCATTCTGGACGCTACAAAGTCTTTTGTCTTTTTTACATATTCCAGCATTTCATCATCCAGAGGATAGCGGATCACGCAGCCGGGAGTCAGAATCTGGTGACGGCCTTTTAACTGCTTAAAGCTTTCAAAGATCTGGTGCTGAAGAGCATTTTTGTTGTGATTTGTAATGTCCATTCTCTGAATCCCTCCCATCAGGCATTTTCCCGTGAGTAAAAAGGCTTCTTCCAGATTTGGAAGGGTTTCCCAGGCGTGCCAGTTGAAAACAGATACAGGATAGTCTCTTAAAAGTTCAAACATAATATTGTTTCCGTGGGCATGAAGCGTGTTGAACCATCCGTTTCCCGCTGCTTCCAGGACTTTTAAATCATAGGGTTTTCCATATTCTGCGTATTCTTCCACTGTCATAGAATCGTAGGAACTCATTTGAGATGCAAAAAAAATACCGTCGGCACCCAGGCGGATTGCTTCTGCCGCTACTGCCATAGTAGTTTCGGTGATCACTTCGAGAGCCTTTTTTACCTGTTCGCCGTATCCATTTCTGATATAGGACAGCATCTGTTTCCCGGACAGCTTGTCTGCTGTGGTAACAGGGCTGAAAACTGTGAAAAGAACGGGAACATCCTCGGATTTTACTTTATCGAGAAGGAGTTTCAGGGAAGTGAGCTCCCGATGCAGGCTGCCTTCATTGACAGGACATACCTTCAGGGAGAGCCAATCCTCCGGTTTGTGTACAGGCGTTTTGACAACTTTGGCAACACCGCCTTTTGTTACCTCAGAATAGTCAATTTCACAGCCAAAATCTTCAATTGCATACATGCCGTTGTTCATGGTTTTAATAAAATCTACATCATAGGTTTTATAAAATTCATAAGTTTTTTCGGCAAGCAGAACTGGATCCAGATCAATGCCCGGCATATGTGTCCATAGTGAGTAAGGAAGCTGGTCTGGCGTCTGGCCTGACACAGCAGCTTTAATACGTTCTTTCTTCGTCATTTCTTAGAACCTCCATTTTCTGAAAATTTTTCGTTTATTCCGCTCTTTTGTGATAAGTATAAAGATAGAATTGGACAAATGTCCAACAGGTTTTTATATCAAGTCAACAGCTGAAAGACTGTGAATATACTGAAAAAATTAAGAAATACAAAAAGGATAAAAGAAAAAAATCAAAAACAGTAGTTTTTTCAATTGAAAGACTAGAGCTTATTATGAGAAATGGCACTAATAACAATCATTTAGCTGTCGATATTAACAGAATAATTGTTGGACAATATTGCAGGAAATGTCTATATTTTTATATAAAGAAAGGCAATATTTCAATAGTTTACGCGAAAATAAAAGGAATATAAAAGGAGGAATCATATTTATGAAGAGACATTTACTATGGCTTATGGCCTGCACTGCAGCAATTACCATGACAGCCTGCAGCGGCCAGCAGAAAGGAACCGCAGAGGAGACAAAGAGTGCAGAAAAACAAGGGGAGTCGCCAAAAGACTTTCCAAACGGAAACATTACTCTGGTCTGCCCTTTCTCAGCAGGCGGAGGAACAGACATAGGAGCCAGAAACATGGCTACGGCGCTTACAAAGGAACTGGGGGTTAATGTAGTAGTAGAAAATCAGACTGGTTCAGGCGGATGGGTAGCCTGGACAGACCTGATTAACGGAGATTACGGAGACGGACACACAGTAGGATTGATTAATCAGAATTATGCAGTAGGCGAATTGGATCCTGTTAATACAAGAGAGTATAATCTGGATGATGTGCAGCTTTTGGCAAATCAGGCGATTGACTATAATGTTATGGCTATCCGGGCAGATGAAACGCGCTTTACAGATGTAAAGGGATTTATTGAGTATGCGAGAGAAAATCCGATTTTGATTTCTGCGCAGGCTACAGGGATAACAGATGGAGACGCTACAACAGCAGAATGGTTTAATAAAACATTTGAGACTCAAATTTCAGTGGTTCCTGTAGACGGTGCTTCTGACAGCAGGGGAATGTTTTTGTCTGGTGATACAGACGTATTTTTCGGTTCTATCTCAGACGTGCTGAGTTCTTATAAAACAGGTGAAATGAAAGTAGCCTGCATTTTTGCAGATGAGAGAAGCGATTTTATGCCAGATGTACCCACTGTTCTGGAGGAAACTGGGGAAGGATATGAGGCTTTCGCAGTAAGAGGATATTTTTATCCCACAAGTGTAAATCCTGAGATTGCGAAAATTATGACAGAGGCTATGGTAAAGGTTATGACTTCAGAAGAATATATCAGCAATATGGAGAGTCTGGGACTCCAGCTGGATAATACTTCAGGGGAGGACTTCAAAGCGCTTCTCGAGAGCCAGGTGGAGACAAGAAAAGAGATATGGGGAGTGAAGTAAAGCGATAGAAAGAGGGGAAAGCGTATGAAGAACCGGTTTCATAGAGACGTGTGGCTGGGAACAGTGTTGATGGGGTTCTGTGTATTTGTGCTGATTCAGGCAGTCCAGATTCCGGGAGAAGCGTCCTATCTTCCAACGACTCTGGCAATTTTAATGGGAGCATGTTCGTTGTCTATTATTTTGAAAGGGCTTCGTCTGACCAGGGAACAAAATGGAGAATACAATTATTCCATGACAATAAAAGGCAGCAGATATGCATTTTTATTTATGTTTTTTATACTGCTGTATTTTCTGGGATTTCAGTACATTACTTATTGGATTGCTACGCCAGTATTTATGATTCTGGCTCAAAAGTTCCTGAAACTGAAATCTATGAAGGTGAATCTGCTTATCACAGGTATTTATATTGTTTTATGCTACCTGGTATTTGTACTGCTTCTGCAGCTCCCAATTTATAAGGTTGGTATCTTGGGCGAACTGTTCCGTTTTTAAAAAGGGGGGAAACCAATGTTAGAATACTTATCTCAGGCTGTCGTATCCCTGATGTCATTTGAGGTGTTGATTGCTCTCATGATAGGCGTTGTGGGAGGAATGATCATAGGAATTATTCCAGGACTTGGGCCTTCTGTGGGAATTGCTCTCCTGCTTCCCGTATCTTTTTCCATGGATCCGACAGCAGCGCTTGTTATGATGACTGCTATGTATACTACAGGAGTATACGGAGGCTCTATTACGGCAGTGCTCTGCCACACGCCGGGAACAGCGGCTTCTGCCGCGACAACCATGGACGGATATGAAATGACGAAAAAAGGCCGGGGAATGGAGGCAATATCGATTGTAACCGTTGCTTCTGTAATGGGAGGTATCATAGGAGCTGTCTGCCTGATTCTGTTTGCTCCGGCTTTAGGCAAAATCAGCCAGCTGTTCTCCTGCCTGGAGTATTTCCTGATTGCCTGCTTTGGTATCTTGGTAGTAGCGGGGCTGACGGGGGAAAATCAGGCCAAAGGAATTTTTGCAGCTTTGCTGGGACTTCTTTTAGGCTGTGTAGGAATGGATTCTATCACAGGAGTATCACGGTTTACGTTTGGACAGCTGTGGCTGGAGGATGGACTTGACTCCACTCCCATTTTGATTGGATTGTTTTCTATTTCACAGATTTTGATTCTGGTTGAAAGGCTGATGAAAGGCAACGGAGCTACGATTGTGGATGATCCGGCCGCAGGTCTGAAAGGCAGGCGATGGAAAAAAGGAAATACAAAGATGCTTATGCCGACCATGCTTAGAAGCTCCGCTATAGGCGCTTTCGTAGGATTTATACCGGCGGCAGGCGCTTCCATTGCAGCCTGGTTAAGCTATGGAGTAGCTAAGAGAGCGTCTAAGAAGCCGGAAGAATTTGGAAAGGGTTCAGAAATAGGAATAGCAGCTTCCGAGGCGGCCAACAACGCGGCCTGCGGAGGAGCCATGATTCCGCTGTTCACCCTTGGTATTCCAGGAAGCCCTGTAACGGCGATTCTCTATGGCGCTCTGCTTATGCATGGACTGCAGCCAGGAAGCACGCTGTTTACCGGTTCTCAGGCTCCTTTAACCTATGCCATCTTTCTAGGTTTTTTGATTTCCAATATTTTGATGGGAATTATCGGCGTTGCCATGGCGAAACAGATGGCGAGAATCTGTCTGGTTCCTAACTCTGTTTTAGTTCCAATTATTGTTGCTCTTGCATGTATTGGAACATACGCCCTGAATAATGATATGTATGAAGTTATCATTATGCTGGTATTTGGCGTAATCGGATATTTCATGAAAATCTACGGTTTTGAACCTGCGCCGCTTGTATTAGGCGTCGTACTGGCTGACATTATGGAGGCAAATTTCAGAAGAAGCCTGATTTTGGCAGTGCCGAAGGGCGGAATTATCCCCTATTTCTTCAGCAGACCGATTTCAATTATTATTGTGGCAGTGATTCTGCTTTTTGCGCTGATTCCCGTATATCGAAAGGTCACAGCCAGAAAGCAGGAAGAGAATTAGTTCCCCCCTCTAATTCCAGGTTGACAGACCGCCGTATCTGAGACAAAATAGAAATTACATAACCAGAGACAGCAGATCTCCGCACCGCGATAAAAGCGCTGCGGAGATTTCGCTATGCACAAAATGACGAAAGGAATGAAACGGTCCATGAAACGAAATTCTCACATATTCCAGACGCTTGGCCTGCTTTTTTACCTGCTCATGATGTCTCAGCTGTGGAGCCTGTGCCAGTATGGCGGCCTGCGCAGGCACATGCCTCTGCTTCTGCTTGGAAGTTTAGGCACGGCAGGCTCCCTGCTGATTTGCCTGACACGAAAAAGAAAAAGCAGTGAAACAGAAGCTGAACCAGTTCAAAAGAGGCGGCGGATCCGGCTGGACGTGCTGGCCATCATTCTGGTCTCCCTTTTCTTTGGAGGAGGAATCATCTATTCTGCCGTTCCTTACCACGGAGCTTTGTCCTGGAAAATAGAGGAGTGGACTCATAAAAAAGAGATTGCCCTGACACATGGAAATGTCTTTGAAAGCGGTGCGGAGGGAGTGCTGGAGGATTTGGATACGGCTCTGGGACTGCCGCAGAAGCTGTATATTTCAGACTGCTATGAGATGACCTTTGACGGAAGCGGAACAATTCAGAGCCTCAGCGCCTTTTTGTATGGGACAGACGAGAAGAGAGACACAAGGACGTATCTTGTAGATTATGACGCTGACAAAAGCAGCTCTATGACAGTCTGGCTGGATGAAGAGACAGAACGGGAGTACAGGGAGGATAAGTGTCTGGAACCGATGCTTCAGATTTTTCATCAGACAGACTGGAAAGAACAGGCAGAATCCTGGTCAGAGCAGTTTGGAAAAGAGACGGTATATGAAATCTTGTACTATGGAAAAAGGGCCTTTCCATCCAGGGAAGGCCTGCGCTTGACTTTCAGCGGCGCGCCCGGCCCGGATGGGACTGGAACAGGAAATAAGGAGGCCGGGGAGCAGAGGCAGGAAGAGGAGAAACTCAGGGAACGGCAGTTTCTGGCGCAGCTTGACAGAGGCGGAGAATTGTCTGGCTTTGAAGTATCCCTGCACATTCCGCAGATGAGTTCTGTGACGCCGGTCCGGTATATGCTGGATCCAGAATATATCAGCCAGGAGACGCTTTCAAAGGAGAATGAAAAGCAGCAGGCGCAGACTGCCAAAGAGGCAAAGAGCTGGACGTCAGACCCAGGCGACGGAAGTATGTACTTTTTCCTGGACGACTGGCAGGGATGGCGCTTGTCTGTAGCCGGCGCGGCGGCGGGAAGCAGATTTTACCAGCTGGATCAGACGACGGACGGAGGAAGCACCTGGAACTGTGCCAATGCAGATCCATTTGGCGGACAGACAGGAGCTGCAGAGGGCCTGCAGTTTTTTGACGAAAATTTCGGGGCAGCAGGGCTTACCGGCGCCTCCCGTTCTCATTCGTCCATATATCTGACGCGGGATGGAGGCGTATCCTTTGAAATGATAGAACTTCCATTTGACCAGGTAACAGAGCTTCCGAAAACTGCAGAAGAATATGGCCTGGCTATGGAAGATTATGATTATCTGAGCATGCCAAAACAGGAGGGGGAGAAGCTGCTTATAAGAGTTACCTCCGAGGAAGCGGAGACAGACGGTTTTATGTTTCAGTCAGAGGATCAGGGCGTTACCTGGGAATACCAGGGAGTATTCCAGAAGTAAAAAACAGGCTGAATTCTACCACCCCAGCTTGCTGACATTGGCATCCTTCATAAAACCGGGAATATGGTACAGAACCAGGAGATCTGTAATTCCCTGCTCCTTGATAAAACTGCTGATTTTTCCATTGAAATACCGCAGATCCACCATGTGGGTCTCACCGAAATGGAGGGCAGCAAAGGGAGCAAAGCTGTGAGCGTAGGAATCCTTTATTATCAATAGCTTTTTATCAGATGGCTGGGCAGGATTTTCAATCTTTGTCCAGCCATGATTTCCGTCCAGAAATACCCGGTATTGATCGCGGGTCTGCAGGGCTTCCATAGAGTAAAGGCTGTGGGATGGTTCGCTGGATCCGTCATAGTATACATTCCATTCAGGCTCCTCTAAAGGCCGGTAAAGCTCGATGGAATCCGGTTTAATAGGAAGGTTCAGCTTGGAATGAATTGTCCCCAGAAAATTGCTGGAAACGGTCTCTGCCGTAAAGTCAGAGGAGGATAAAGGCTTAAGTCCTATGGAATCAGCCCAGGCCCGGTAGCCGATGTAAGCCCCGTGAGAGGTCCAGTGGTGATCGGTTCTGTAGTAGAGTTCCCTGTCTGACGGGTGAAGTTCAGAGTGGGCAGAGGCCAGAGCGCTCTGAACGGGAACCATCAGAGAGGAAATACCGTTTTTCTCTAAATCAGTGATAAGCTGCTTCTGCGGAAACGGACTGGCAAATGCAGGCAGCTTGTCCGTGAGGATTTCAGATGCTGAGGGAATCAGCATAATACGGACATGAGCGGATCCAAGAAGCTCTTCCTGGGAACGGGCAAATACAGACAGCCGTTCTATATTTTTTTCATACAGAACCCTGTCAATATCTTCCGGATAGAGGGCTTCGAACAGAAATTGATCAGACCCCAGCCACACTCCGTTAATTTCTTTTTTCATCTGAAGCTGTTCAGCTGCCGTTTTTACTCCGATCCAGCTGTCACGGAACGGGAACTGATCGCTTAAGTATTTTTCATAATCTGTGCCGAATGTGCCGTCTGCCAGTCGTTCCCAGGAAAATACGGGAAGCTGGGCCAGATAGCGGTTTTCCGTCTCAGAAAAGCTTTTTTTAGGCAGCAGGACGGACAAGAGTGCGCCGCAGCCCAGAAAGGCACAGAAAAGCCCGGTTAAAACAGCCGGATAAAGTGATTGTTTTTTCATAGCAGGTTCACTTTGGCCGCGTTAAAAGCGGAAATATAAAAACGGGTTGTAGGTGGCATTTACCAGGTAGGCGACAGACAGAAAGCACACCAGGCTTAAAAAAAGCGGTTCTAGAATCAGACCTGCAGTTTTAAGCTTTCCCTGGATGTCTGAACACAGCTTTCTGGCAGCTGCGGCAGGCAGCGGCGTAGAGCCGGCAGCACAGGCCAGCAGAAGAATGAGACTGCCCCACAGCAGGAATAAGGTCCTGTTATTCCAGAGAGGAAGACCGGCGCTTCCAGCCATCTGAGACAGATAGACAAATCCGGCATTCATATCTTCAAAGGCAAACAGTACCCATCCCAACAGGACAAGCAGGCATGCGTAGACATGCTGTATCCAGGCAGGAAGCCGTTCCAGCCAGCGTTTCAAAATGAATTTTTCTAATAACAGCAGAATTCCGAAATAAATTCCCCATAACAGGAAATTTAATGCTGCGCCATGCCAGATACCCGTAAGGAGCCATACAATGAGAATATTCCGTATCTGGAGCAGACCTCCCTTTCGGTTGCCTCCCAGCGGAATGTAAACATATTCTTTAAACCAGGTTCCCAGGGAAATATGCCATCTTCTCCAGAATTCCGTAATACTTTTTGAAATGTAGGGATAGCGGAAGTTGTCCGGGAAAGAAAAGCCCAGCATACGGCCCAGTCCGGATGCCATGTCAGAGTATCCGGAAAAGTCAAAATAAATCTGGAAGGAAAAGGCCAGAATTCCCATCCACACCATTAAAATACTCCGATCTCCAGGGAGGATCGCGGTAATTTCCGTCCACAGAGCGCCTGCCTGGTTAGCCAGAAGCACCTTTTTTCCCAGTCCTATGATAAAAAGCCGGATGCCGAAAGCAAACTGCTCTGCTGTTTCCCGGCGGCTGTTTAGTTCCTGGGCAATATCCTGGTAGCGGACAATGGGGCCGGCAATCAGCTGAGGGAACATGGACACATAGGCGCCGAAGGAGATCAGATTATTCTGAACGGGCGCCTGTCCGCGGTAGACGTCAATGGTATAGGACATAGTCTGGAAGGTGTAAAAGGAAATACCGATGGGCAGGGCCAGCCCTAGAAGGGGGACGCTGCTGCCGGTCAATTCATTGAAAGAGCGGATAAAGAAATCCGTATATTTAAAAACAATCAGCAGTCCTAAATTGATAGCGGCAGAAGAGGCCACTACCCATTTGGCTGCTGTCATATTTCCCTTTTCACGGAAGCTGCCTGCCAGCTTTCCGTGGATAAAATCCACCAGAGTAGAAAAAAGCAGGAGGGAGATATAGACCGGTTCCCCCCAGCCGTAAAAAATAAGGCTTCCAAGAAATAAAATACTGTTCCGAAACCGTTTTGGCGCTGCGAAATACAGCGCCAAAAACAGGGGAAGAAAACGGAACAGAAATAAAAGACTGCTAAATACCATGGCTTATTTAAAGTATCCGTCAATAATATCGACAGCGATCTGATTATTTTCAGCAGCAGATTTTAAAGCTTCCTCATCACCTTCCTCCATGGCCTCGTCGGAAGGCGCGCCAAGCATGACGAAGAATACATAGTCGCCATGGCGGATTACCTGGGAAGCCTGGATTTTAGCCACATTCATGGGATACTGCCTGGTATCGTTTACCAGCTGATCGCGGTAAGCATTCAGGGCTTTTTCTGCCTCTTCGCCTTTTCCTTCCTTTGCCTTTACGCCGATAAAGGTTTCTACAAAGGTGCTGATCATAGGCATCTCTGCCACATAGCTTTCATAGAGATCTGGAGAAAGTCCGATAATATCGGAAAGCATCTGCTCGTCGACGGCAGAATCAGGAACATAATTTTCTCCGTAAGCTTCCTTGATATCCTTTAAAACATCGTCTAAAGATACATCAGCAACAGTTTCCTGAGCAGATGTATCATTGGAAGAAGGGCTGCCGGAACATCCCGTCAGGGATGCAGCAGCCAGAGAAGCTGCCATAAAACATGCAATCAACTGTTTTTTTATCATAATAAATAATCCTCCTTTTAATCACCAGCTGGTGTTCCTGTCACTATTATAAGGGAGCAGGAGGAAAAAGGCAATTTACGAATATCTGAAGATAAACGGTCGATTTTCTGACAAAATCTTGTCCTACTTTTCTTTTCGGAAGTTTAAAAACCAGTCGAGAGAATATTCGTTTTCTCCGGGATGTTCTGCCCGCTCCTTTGCTTCGTCGCAGGTAACGGGGGATGGGAGGATCACATCGTCTCCCGGCCGCCAGTTGGCGGGAGTGGAGCAGTGGTCGGCGTCCGCCTTCTGAAGCGCTGAAATAATGCGTTTCAGCTCGTCAAAATTCCGCCCCAGATTTAACGGATAATAGATAATTGCCCGGATGACAGAGTTTGGATCAATGATAAACACGGCCCGGACAGCCTGGGTGCTGGACACGTTGGGCTGCAGCATACCATACAGATGGGATACCTTCATATTTAAGTCAGCAATGACAGGGAAATCAACATGAACCTGCTCAATGCCGTTCCAGGACAGCTCTTCAATCCGGCGGATCCATGCGATGTGAGAGTACAGAGAGTCTACGGAAAGTCCTAACAGCTCTGTGTTAAGCGCCTTAAATTCTTCCGCCATGGAGGCGATGGTCATAAATTCTGTGGTGCATACAGGGGTGAAATCAGAGGGATGTGAGAAAAAGAGTACCCATTTTCCCTGATAATCGTCTGGAAAGTGAACGGTTCCTTTTGTGGTAAGCGCCTGAAAGGCAGGGGCTGTATCGCCGATTAACGGCAGACGGTTTCCTTCTAAGTGTTCCATTGCTTCTCCTTTCGTCAAAACCAGTGTTCATTTGTCTTATCATATTTTATCTTATCATATAGAAAGAAGGCTTACAATCATTTTAAGGCAGCGCTGCAAGTTGCCGGGCGCTGCGCCCAGTGGTATACTGAGTCTGGTATGTGAAAAGCAGGCGCTGTCTGCGCCCGAATACAGATAGCCTGCAATATTTTGCAGAATCAGACAGAGGAGAAAGAGAGACAATGATAGTAAAACCTTCTTACTGCGGCAGCTTTCAGTGTATCGCGTCCAGGTGCAGAGATAACTGCTGCATCGGATGGGAAATTGACATAGATGAGGAGACGGATCAGTTTTACAGAACGGTAAAAGGAGAGTTCGGAAAGAGACTGGAGGATGGGATTTCCAGGGAAGGAACGCCTCATTTCCGTTTAAAAGGGGAGCAGGAGCGCTGCGCTTTTTTAAACGACAGCAATTTGTGCGATATTTTTATTCATCTGGGGGAGGAGCATTTGTGCGGCATCTGCAGGGAGCATCCCAGATTTTATGAGTGGTACGAGGAAATTCCGGGGCTTTTAGACTGGACGGAAACGGGACTTGGATTGTGCTGTGAGGAGGCTGCGAGACTGTTTGTGTCGGAGTCCGGCCCTCTCAGGCTTACTGTGGAATGGGAAAGCGAAGAGGAGAGGAGGCAGTGGGAAAAAGCCGTAAAACAGCCCCAGACAGAGGAAGCCGCCTACCTTTTATCTATCCTTTCTGCCAGGGAAGCGGCGTTTCAGATTTTGGAGGGAGGCGGCGCTTTACAGAAAAATAGGGAGGACAGCGGCCCTTCCAGGAGCAGCCTGGCGGATCGAATCGTCCAGTTCCTTAAGCTGGCCGGGCAGATTCAGGAATATCTGGACGGCACGGAAGAGCTGGAAGAGACAGCCGGTAAAATCCGCCGGCTTTCAGAGCAGCTCTCAGAGCGTTTCAACGCCGAAAGCGCTGAATATTCTGAAAAATCAGTAAAAAGCCCAGAACTCCAGGAAGAGAGAGCAGCGTATTTCAGACAGCTGTTCGCCGTTTTGAGGCAGCTGGAGCCTATGGGGGAGTTCTGGCCTGAGCTTCTGGATGAGCTTGACTGTTCTGTGGAGGAGCTGCTGTCTCTGGCTGCGGCCAGACGGGAGGACGGGACAGAACTCTATGAACGGCTGGTGGAGTATGGAGTTTACCGCTATTTTGGAAAATGCGCCTTTGACGGGGACGCGTACTCCCGGGCCGGTCTGGCTGTTTTATTTGCAGTTCTCGCAAGGCTGACAGACTTAAACGCAGTTCGCCGCCAGGAAGGTCTTTCCAGAGAGGCGCAGGCAGAGCATATCCGCCTTCTTTCAAAGGAAATTGAGTATTCGGAGGAGAATCTGGAGTTTCTTCAGAACGCTTTCTGGGAAGAGGAAATCTTTTCGGAACAGGGGCTTTCTGAAGCGGTACAGGCGCTGTGGGGCGTATAAGCAGAAGCGAACCACAAAAAAGACAATAGAGAAAAAAGAGAAAAGAAAACAGACAAGCGCTCAGGGAGGGATTTTATGTATATTGCAGATCTGCACATTCATTCCAGGTATTCCAGGGCTACCAGCCGCGATTTGACGCCGGAGCAGCTGGATTTCCAGGCCAGAAAGAAGGGAATCCGGCTTCTGGGAACCGGAGATTTTACTCATCCGGCCTGGAGAGAGGAGCTGAAGGAAAAGCTGATACCGGCAGAGGACGGTTTGTACCGTCTCCGGGAAGACTGCGTTCTGAGCCCGGAGGCCGGAGCGGAGGAGGAACGGACCAGATTTGTGGTTTCCGGTGAGATCAGCTCTATCTACAAACAGGATGGAAAAGTGAGAAAGGTTCACAGCCTGATTCTTCTGCCGGGCCTTGAAGAGGCGGAGAAGCTGTCTGCCAGGCTGGAGGCCATTGGAAATATCCATTCAGACGGGAGGCCGATTCTGGGCCTGTCCTGCCATGATCTGCTGGAGATTATGCTGGAGACCTGCCCGGAGGGCATGTTTATTCCCGCCCACATCTGGACGCCGCATTTTTCCATGTTCGGCGCTCTTTCCGGCTTTGAACGGGCGGAGGAGTGCTTTGGAGAACTGACGCCCTATATCCATGCCGTCGAGACGGGGCTCTCCTCCGATCCGCCCATGAACTGGCAGCTTTCCGCATTGGATCGCTTCCAGCTGATTTCCAATTCAGACGCCCACTCTCCGGCCAAGCTTGGGCGGGAGGCCAACCTTTTAAGTGGGGATTTGTCTTATTATGGCTTAAAACAGGCAGTGGAAACGGGAGAAGGGCTTGACGGAACCATAGAATTTTTCCCGGAGGAGGGAAAGTACCACTTTGACGGCCACAGGAAATGCCATATCTGCCTGAGTCCTGCAGAGGCAGAGGCCCAGGGAGGAATCTGCCCTGTCTGCCAGAAGCGTCTGACTATGGGAGTTTCCCACCGGATTGCCCAGCTGGCCGATCGGCCGGAAGGATTTGTACCTGAGAAGGCGAAGCCTTTTGAGAGCCTGGTTCCGCTTCTGGAAGTAATCGCGGCCTCCACAGGCCGTTCCGCCGCCGGAAAGAAGGTCAGGGAAGAGTATGAGACCATGATCCGGAAGCTGGGAACAGAGTTTGCCATTCTGCGGGAGGTTCCCATCGAGGACATTAAGCGGGAATGCGGTTATCTGACCGCCGAGGGAATCAGGAGGCTGCGGGAGGGAAAGGTGGAGCGTCTGCCAGGCTTTGACGGGGAGTACGGCGCTGTGCGGCTGTTTACTCCAGACGAGATTGAGAGCCCGGAGGGACAGATGAGCATGAGCGGCCTGTTAGAGACGAAGACGGATTCAGAGGCAGGAAACGGAACGGCGCCTGACCACGAGAAACATGAGCGGGAACAGTCTGGAGAAGAGAACTTTTCAGCAAAGTATTTGGCCGGGGAGCCGGATAAAAGGGCTGACAGGCCGGCAGATTTTCTGTCCCTCCTGAATGAAAAGCAGAGAGAGGCGGCAGAGCTTCCCTCCTCCTGTCTGGCGGTGATAGCGGGACCTGGAACAGGAAAGACGGGAACGCTGACAGCCAGAATCAAATGCCTGATTGAAAAAAGGAGAGTCAAGCCGTCGGAGATTACGGCGGTGACCTTTACGAACCAGGCGGCAGGAGAACTCAGGGAGCGTCTGAAACGGGAGCTGGCAAATAAGAGGGGCCAGAGCCTGATTCAGACAGGAACCTTTCACTCTATCTGCCTGAAAATGCTGGAAGCGGCAGGTGAGAAGGCAGATTTGGCGGATACGCTGGAGCTTTCTGCCCTGGCGGAAGAGATTCTTGAGGAGGAGTTAAAAAACCTCCGTCCCACAGAATTTCTGCGCCGTGTTTCCAGAAAAAAGACGGAACTGGCCCTGGCTCAGGAGATGCCAGAAAAAACAGGAGAAAAGGAGGAGAATTCCTTCCAGAAAGCCTTTGACAGATACAGGACAGCCATGGAAGCGCAGGGCTGGCTGGATTTTGACGATCTGCTGATCAGAACGGTTTCGCTGCTCAGAGAGAACTGCCCGGCCATCCGCCGCTTCTGCTCCCATTTTCGGTATCTTCTGGTAGACGAGTTTCAGGATATCAGCCCTCTCCAGTACGCGCTGATCCGGGAGTGGAACAAAGAGGGAAGAGAGCTGTTTGTTATCGGAGATCCGGATCAGGCGATTTACGGCTTCAGAGGCTCTGACGCAGAGTGCTTTAAGAGGCTTCTGCAGGACATTCCGGAGACAAAGGTTATCGCCCTTCAGGAGAATTACCGCTCCACAGAACCGATTGTAAAGGCTGCCTGCAGCGTGATTTCCCACAATCCAGGCGGGGAGAGAACACTTGCCGCAAAGGCCGGTTCTGGGGATCCAGTCCGCGTGGTGAAGGCAGGGGGAAGGCGATCGGAGGGGATTTTCACAGCCAGGGAAATTAACCGGATGATAGGCGGCATCGACATGCTGGACGCTCAGGAGCGGGGCACTTTTTTGGAAAAAGGTCCCAGAAGCTTTTCAGACATTGCCGTGCTGTGCAGGACAAACCGCCAGGCAGAAGAGATGGAGGAATGTTTGAGGACAGAGGGAATCCCCTATATTGTCACGGGAAGAGGGACGTTTCTGGAGGCAGATACCGTCCGTGAGGCGGAAGGATTTTTCGCTCTTCTGACAGAGGCTGGGGAGGGAATGGAGGAAACGGCATTTAAGAGAACCGTCCAATTTCTGAACCGCCGCATAGGCGGAGAGAAGCTTTTGCAGCTGCTGGAAAAATACCGGCCTATGGCCGGGAAAAAGCCTGCGGATCTTCTGAAAGCCTGGATGGGCGACCGGGATCTGAAGGAAGACGAGCCCCTGGCCCGGCTTGCGTCGATGGCCATGTTTCATAAGACAATGAAAGACTTTTTGTTTACTCTCTTCTGGGGAAGGGAGGGGGACTTAAAACGCTGCGGAAAGAAACGCTACGCAGCGGACGCCGTTTCCCTGATGACGCTTCACGCCTCTAAAGGCCTGGAATTTCCAGCCGTTATTATCCCGGGCATGAGAAAAGGATCGCTTCCTCTGGAGACGGAGCAGGCGGAGGAAGAACGCCGCCTTTTCTATGTGGGCATGACCAGAGCCAGAGAAGAGCTGATTCTCGTGACCTCAGGAGAGCCGTCGCCGTTTCTGGGAGAGCTTCCGGAGGCAGAAATCCAGAACGAGGAGCTGGCGGGAACGCCTGAAGCCAGAGCCAGACAGATGAGCCTTTTTGATTTCTTCCCGTCGGGAGAAATGCCCTCTGCATAATAAAAGGAAAACGGAAGTTTGCCAGACCTTCGTTTTTATGGTATAAAAGAGAGGACAGCAAAGAAAACAGGAGATTTTAAGAGTGAAAAATAAAGTGGATTTTTGGACGCACTTATATAAGGGTTCGTAAAAC
>OBYG01000564.1_pt1 | contig 29909 bp, 20 predicted proteins | sample 1538201 | NCBI WGS metagenome assembly OBYG01 (sample SAMEA2580177, study PRJEB22360) | human gut metagenome | biome: human gut; feature: human-associated habitat; material: faeces | place: Denmark | collected 2008/2010 | reverse complement strand
AAGGGCTATTACCGGAACTATGACGGGATGCACCTGCTGAAACACGCCCTGCACAACACCTGCCCGGATATGATGAAGTTCATCGGTAAGGACGAGCATGGCAACGACATCAAGGTACGCGACAGCGAGGGCATACAGCTCGCCAACGCCAAGATTGACGAGATACGAAACGGGTTCTCCGAATGGCTGGAAGAGCAGTCGCCGCAGTTCAAGGAACGGCTTACAACGATGTACAACCGCAAGTTCAACTGCTACCCAGAGGCAGAAAATCCAATCGGCTGCTCATCGCCGAATATTCGCTCCATAGTTTTGTGGCGCTTGCTTTCGCTTCCTCGTACCGGAGTTCAAGCGGTTTGAGGTGTTCCCTGAAAAGGGTTTCAAAGTCCGCCACCTGCAACGGTGTCCTGTCGAGTGAGAGGAATTTGTTCGTTTCCGAAAGAAGGGAAGAGGAAAAGTCCAGAAGTTGTCCAGGGTTCTCCTTTACCAGACAGGCAGCCTCCTTGACAAGAAGGTTCGTGTCGTTGAAATCCTGATAGAACAGGGACGGCGGCAAGACCTGTTCAAAAGACAAGACACCTTGTCCGTAAGTGGCAAGAAGTGTGTTCACTTCGTGCAACCGTTGGGAGATATTCGATAGCATACCGTCCATAATCATAGAAACATTGTCATATATACGGGAAGATACAAGACATCGCCGTCCTTGCGCATATCTTTCGTGTAAACCAGATATTTGTTCCTTATCCGGGAAGAGAACTTGCCGCAAAAGGCATCCAGCGATGTATGCGCCTTATAACCGGATGACTTGACTTCGACGGGGCTTACCTTGTCACCATCCGCAATCAGAAAGTCCACCTCATAGTTATGCTTGCCGCTGCCGGTGGGAAAAGTATAATAGTACAATTCGTGCCCGGAAGCCTTCAGCATCTGTGCGACAACATTCTCATAGACATACCCGAGGTCTGTGCTCAACTTGTCAGCAAGCAGCTTATGGTATATTGTGTTGTCGGTAAACTTGCTGTCCCAGAATGCGAGAGTGACGAACAGCCCCGTATCGCCTGCAAACATCTTGTATTTGTTGGGGTCTTGGTGCAATGCCATTCCCACACTCGGGTCATTGGCATGGTAAGCCATGTTGACCACCATCGATTCCCTGACTTCGGAAAGTATCTCTGCCAGTGCGGAATTACGCGTGCCATCCGTTGCGCTCCATGCCAAATACCTGTTGGCATTGCCCGTTAACTGGGCCGGAATCTGGCGGAATATCTTGGAAGCGTTTCCCGTCGGGTCGATTTTGTTGAAGTCATCCTCATACAAGGTTATTATGGAACGCTTCACACTGTCTACTTTTTCCAGATTGTTGGTTTCAAGATAAACTACCACGGCCTGTGGCATGCCACCGACAAGCATATACAACCGGAAATCACGCATCAGTTTGCGGTTCGTAGCATCTCCCAAGGATGTTTTGTCGTGAAAACAGCCTTGGAGCAGTCTGATGGTGGTCGTATCTCCTAGTGCCCACCTGAACTCCTCATAATCCATGGGAAACATGTGGAGTTTGACCTCCTCGCTTGGGATCAGGATGTCCTTGACATTCTTGCGAATTGAAATCAACGAGCCGGTCTCTATGTAATCATACCTTCCGTCTTTCACAAGATACTTGATCGCCTGCCTCGCTTTGGGTGCAAGCTGGACTTCATCAAAGATGATGACAGACTTCCGTTCCTTCAACTCGACACCGTATTCCAGTTGCAGGCGCATGAAAATTCGGTTAAGGTCGGACACGTCATTGAACAAATCCCGGATTTCTGTCGAACATGCGGCAAAATCTACCAGTATATGAGTTTCGTATTCGTTAGTTGCAAACTCTTCAGCAATGGTGGATTTCCCGACACGTCTCGCACCCTGTATCAATACGGCAGTCCTGCCTTCATCCGTCCGCTTCCATTGCAGAAGCTCATTATATATTTTCCTTTTGAATATCATATATCTGCACAGTTATCAATATAGAACAAAGATAACGAAATCTGCATATATCTCAAAATGTTTTCTTTGTAAAATGACATAAATCTCAAAATCTTTGTATGATAAAAGTGAATCTCAATTTTAATATTTTTAAAAATAGCCTGATTCTCAAAATGCTTTACTAAGCAAACACCTTATCCACCAGATTGACGGCTTCCGTCTTCTTGCTGTCAACGATTTGTAGGTTCATCGTTTTGCCGGAGGATATGGAAACGAGTTGATCTGGGAACGGGTAAAGAGAAGAGCGTTTTTCAGGGTATTGGCTGTTATGATTGTGTTGTTGTTTTACAGATATAAAAAATGAAGGAATAAACAAAGGAATCGGCAAAAAAATTACAAAAATCATGAAAATTTGCAACCCATTCGCAACCTTCTTTTTTGTTTTTTGGAGAAAACTATCATTTAGGTTCAAGTAATTGGCATTCAATAGCCTAATGAGTTATGAAATGCAGTAGGTAATGATTTGGCGACCTATCTTCTGCAATGATATACAACGCTTTGCATAACTCGAATAACCTGTTGCAAAGATAAGGGTATATCGTGAGAAAAAAGATTTTTCTCCAAATTATTTTCATAGAGCCGTCCGTTGGGGCGGCTTTTTGTTTTCCGTGTATTCTGTTTCTATGATAAATGCAGTCCCCGAAGACTACGTTTTTTGTTTTCGCCCCGCTTCTCCGTCTGCACATCCTCCACTTATGCCCGTGTATTATGTCGGGATCGGTTGTTCGTTGTCAGCGGCAAAGGTAGTTCCGGGCTTCCACGGACAAAAAAGGTCGGGGCGGCAAGCCGTTTAGACGACAATCTCCACACTTCCATTTCATTGCAGGTAGTATTCTCGCCATAAAACCTTGTTTGTCCTAAGCCCTACCTTTTTACGCCACTGAAACGAAAACGACCGACCCGACGGAAAGACGCATAAAAAAAATGTCGGATATGCGAGAAGCAGGGAAAAAGAAAATGGAAACTCAACTTCCTCACCTCTGGAATCCGCATAAAATCAAAAAAAAATCAGATAAGATGAAACTGAGATACAAAATATCAATTTGGGTGGCACTTGCACTCGCAGGCTCTCTCCTTTGGGGCGGAAGCGTCTGGCTTTGGCTGGCAGGGATATGTGCAGGGAAATTCCTCATTCGGCTACTCCTAACCATTGGATCGGCGGTTTACTGTTTTCTGTCATCGCCCTGGTATTCCTTATGCCGGTATTGATGTCGTATGGAAAGAAACCGGTGAGGGATAAGCTTAATCGGTGATAAAGTCTTTGGATTGATGGGTGTAACTGCCTTTGGAAGGAATGATCAGAATCAGTAAGGAACCTAAGATGATGATTCCTCCGTAAATATAATCCTGGGTGTCCAGCTGTGGACGCATGGCAGCATAATAGAGGGCTGTGATCACTTCCAGTAAATAAGTGAGCACAGGTTGAAAAGCACGTACAGCCATAAAGGTTTCTGAGGTGGAAAATTTTAAAGTTGCATAATAGAGGTAAGTAGTGGATGCATTGATGAATAAACCGGCCAGACAGGCGCTGATAATTGTTTCCGGATGGATCATTTCGGGCAGGTCGGGGAGGAGCGTTAGAAAACTCAAAAAAGGAGGGAGCCGATCCCCGAGAAAAAATTTCAGGAGAGCTATGGCAAAGAAAAAGACGATCAGGGACAGGCCTCCGTAAAACATCGTATATCCTGAAATACCGCATTTTTGCCGGACGCTGGTATCCGGATTCCAGATGGTGGTTTCCTCCACGACGATCGAGCGGATGCAACTGGCTGTCGCCGACAGCAACACCAGGATGGAGACAATCACACGCATGTGTACTGGAAGGGAAAAAATAAATAATATAAATCCGAGCAATATAATGAGAATGCCCAGGAAATCCCCTTTATAAGGTATTCTTCGAAAAATGGCATAGGCCAGAATGTAAGTGATTATAATCTCTATGTTGAACAGAAGACTGGTCTCTGTCGAAGTGATATAAAGGAAGGTAGAGATCATCGTGAAACTGCGGATGATCTGCATAATGGTGTACAGCCAGGAGTATTTTACTCCGCTTTTCCAGTTTTGGGGTATGACCTGTTTGCGGATGATCATTAAAGTGACACCGGTGGCGAAAATCATAAAAGAGGTGAATACCATAATATTGACATCGTATTGCAAAACACAAAACCGGTTGACTACATTTAGAATGGCCCAGACGATAACAGTGGATAATGCGAGAAGTACACCTTTCATAGATCTTGTTTTCTAAAGCAGTTCGAATGTCTGTTGTACGTAGAAATGTAAAGATAGTTTAAGCTTTGGCCAGAGCTTTGTTCGGTAGTGTTGGTATACCGTGGCCGGTGTGCTGCCTCTGACGGTTGCTGTGAGTCGGATAAGTACTGATAGGGGCCGTTCCTTTTCCAGGTATACAGAGATACATAGAAAAGGAACAGCGTGAACAGAGTTTAACGTTTGGGACGGAGAAGATCCAGGCCCAGTTCTTTTTCGGATATTTCCCGCATTTCTATTTTCCTGATTTTTCCGGTAACCGTCATCGGGAAAGCATCGACAAATTTCCAGTATCTGGGGATTTTGAAGGTTGCGATTCGGCCTTTACAATACGTATGAAGCGATTCGGCCGATACGTTGTAGCCCGGACGGGGTTTGATCCAGGCCATCACTTCTTCTCCGTATTTTTCACTGTATACACCGATGACCTGTACGTCGGAGACCCCTTCGTGGACGATCAGAAAATCTTCGATCTCTTTGGGAGAGATATTTTCTCCACCCCGGATGATCAGGTCTTTGATACGTCCGACTATACTCACATAGCCGTTTTCATCCATGACGGCGATATCACCGGAATGAAGCCAGCGGGTTTCGTCGATGATGGCTTTGGTGTCTTCGGGATTATCCCAGTAGCCTAACATCACCGAATATCCCCGGGTGCAGAGTTCCCCGGCTGTACCCCGGGGGACGATTGCGCCGCTTTCCGGATCTATGATTTTAATCTCTACGTGGGGGTGGACGGTACCTACCGTCGTTACCCTCAGTTCCAGCGGATCGTCCGTACAGCTTTCGGTAGAAACCGGAGAGGTCTCTGTCATGCCGTAACAAACACAAATTTCTGTCATATTCATCAGGGATTGTACCTTGCGCATGGTATCGATCGGACAAGGTGCACCTGCCATGATACCTGTTCGGAGAGATTTTAAATTGTATTTGGCGAAATCGGGCAGATCCAGTTCTGCAATAAACATGGTCGGGACACCGTATAAGGAGGTACACCTTTCATTTTAGACAGTCTGTAACACCTGTTCCGGATCGAAAAATTCTCCGGGGATAACGATACAGGCCCCGTGAGTGACGATAGCCATATTGCCCAATACCATACCGAAACAATGGTAAAAAGGAACCGGCAGACATACGATATCTTTTTCCGTGTATTTCAAGCGTTCCCCGATGAAAAATCCGTTATTCAGGATATTGTGATGGGAGAGAGTCGCTCCTTTGGGATAACCGGTTGTACCCGAAGTATACTGGATATTGACAGGATCGTCGAATTGCAGGGAGGCTTCCCGTTCGGCCAGTCGGGCATCGCTCACCTGAGAAGCGCTCGATAAAAAAGTTGCCCAGTCGCGGTCGATGATGACGGTTTGTTTGGGATAAAGACAATCCGGACGGAGCTCGTCCAGCATTTTGATATAATCGGTTTTCCGGAAGTGGGAGGAAGCGATCAAAAGATCGATCCGGCTTTGTTCCAGGGCATAACGCAAACCCGAAAGTTTGTATCCCGGATTGATGTTTACCATAATAGCCCCCATCAAGGCTGTGGCATATTGTACCAATACCCATTCGTAGCGGTTCGGTGACCAGATGCCTACCCGGTCGCCCCGGCGAATCCCGTGGGCCATCAAGGCCTTGGCTACCTGTTCGACTTGTTCCAGAAATTCACTGTAATTGGCCCGGTATTGTTGATACTCGGAAATCAAAGCAGTCCGTTCCGGAAATTTTGCTGCTATTTGTCGCAGATTCTGACCGATTGTCTCTCCTTTCAACGGAATATCTGATATTCCGCAGGCATAGGATAATGTTGCTTGCATAGCTATTAATTTATTGTCGTGTTTTGTGTGCAACCACAAAATAACGACAATAAAATGAAACAACATAGCTTATTTATCAATAAATGAGATATTTACACAAATGACGTCAAGGTGTGCAAAAATTTTTGTCTTTATTTCACAAACCGGAAATAAGTGTGAAAAATAAATGGATGGTTTCTATGCCCTGGAATATCGATAAGCGACTTTTCAAACTTGAGCTGTCTTTTGAAAAAAGAAAGATTGGCGGAGCTTCATTTCCTGATCCCTGTTATCGATCAGAAACGAAGCTCCGCCAATCGGCAGAATGACCCTCAAAAGGAGGTTAACTACAACAAACCGTTGGATAGTCTCTTGTTATCAATGAGCCCACTCAGCGAAAAAATCGTTGCCTTTGTCATCGACGATGATGAAGGCCGGGAAGTTTTCTACGCGGATTTTGCGGACAGCTTCCATACCGAGTTCTTCGAAATCGACCACTTCGACCGATTTTATGCTGTTCTTAGCCAGAATGGCTGCCGGTCCACCGATCGATCCCAGATAGAATCCGCCATGCTTTTTGCAGGCATTAGTGACGTCGATCGAACGGTTGCCTTTGGCTACCATGATCATAGAACCACCTAAAGACTGGAACAGATCGACATAAGGGTCCATACGCCCGGCTGTCGTCGGTCCGAAACTACCTGATGCCATGCCTTTCGGAGTTTTGGCAGGACCGGCATAATAGACCGGATGTTTTTTGAAATATTCGGGCATCGGTTTGCCTTCGTCGATCATTTGTTTGATCCGGGCATGGGCGATGTCCCGGGCAACGATCAGGGTCCCTGATAGGTTCAAACGGGTTTTCACCGGATATTTGCTCAGTTCTTTCAATACGTTTTCCATCGGTTGATCGAGGTCGATATTGACCGCCGGAGTTAAAGCAGGACTTTCTGCCGGCAGAAAACGTGCCGGATTCTTCTCGAGTTGTTCGAGGAAAATCCCTTCTTCCGTGATTTTACCTTTGATATTCCGGTCGGCACTACAGCTGACTCCGATGCCGACAGGACAAGAAGCTGCATGACGCGGAAGACGGATCACACGTACATCGTGTACCCAATATTTACCTCCGAACTGGGCTCCGATACCTTTGTCCCGGCAAATCTTCAAGATCTTTTCTTCCCATTCCAGATCCCGGAAAGCACGGCCACCTTCATTACCCGAAGTGGGGAGATGATCGTAGTAGCCTGCCGAGGCTTTCTTGACTGTGGTCAGACAAGCTTCGGCCGAAGTGCCGCCGATGACTACCGCTAAATGGTAGGGAGGACAGGCCGAAGTACCCAGATCCAATACTTTTTGCTGGATAAATTTAGTCAGGGTTTCTTCGTTCAATAAAGCTTTTGTCTGCTGGTAAAGGAAAGTCTTATTGGCAGAGCCCCCTCCCTTGGTGATGAACAAAAATTCGTATTTATTGCCCTGTGTGGCATAAAGGTCGATCTGTGCCGGCAGATTGGTCCCGGTGTTTTTTTCTTCTGTCATGGTAAAAGGCACTACCTGGGAATAACGCAGATTGCGGTCCCGGTAAGTTTCGAATACCTTTGCTGATCGCTTCGGCATCATTGATCCCGGTCCATACGTTTTCTCCCTTTTTACCGATACAAATGGCCGTACCGGTATCCTGACAGGTCGGTAGTTCCCCTTCTGCCGAAACCACTTGGTTCATCAACATGGTGTGGGCAACGAATTTATCGTTGTCACTGGCCTCCGGATCTTTCAGGATGTCGGCTAATTTTTGCAAATGAGCGGCGCGCAGGTAAAAAGAGACGTCTGAATAAGCTTCGCGAGCCAATAACTCTAACCCTTCACGCTCTATTTTTAAAATCTTACGTCCTTCACATTCGATCGTTTTTACATAATCTTTTGTCAAAAGGCGATACACTGTGGTATCATTTTCAATAGGAAACGGTTCCTGATACTTAAATTCTGCCATACTTATCTGGATTGATTTATGAATTCATTATTTGCGCAACGAAATTAAAATTAATAAATGAAAATCCCGAGAGTTTTAAAGAAAAATTTCTGTAATTAGAAATGATCTGAATAAATCATGGAGGAATATATGGATTTTACTATTTTTGTAAAAATTAACGGCAGAATAGTTTTATCCGTTTATACTTTTTTATTTTGAATATGAATACTGAGGTTGTTTTTATTATTATCGTTGTTTTTTTAGTTGCTGATTTTATTGTAGAACGGATTTTGGAATGGGTGAATATGCGGGCTATGGCGCCTGTATTACCTGAAAATCTTAAGGGAATTTACGATGAAAAAGAATATGCACGTTTTCAGAATTATAAGCGCGAAACGAATCGTTTCGATCTGATCAGTTCCACTTTTTCTTTTATCGTGATGATGGTGTTTTTGTGTACAGGAGGTTTCGGTTGGTGGAATGCCTGGGTGGTGACCTGGACAGATCAGGCGGTTTTACAGACCTTACTTTTTATGTTGGGCTTGTCGCTGGTTTCCGGGCTACTCGGTTTGCCTTTCGATTGGTATGCTACTTTTCATATTGAAGAAAAATATGGTTTCAACAAAACGACAATGAAGACCTATGGATTGGATTTACTCAAAGGAATGTTGGTTTCCGGGGTGATCGGCGGACTGTTGCTGTCGGCTGTCGTCTGGTTTTATGAATGGGCTGGTTCTTTCTTTTGGTTGTATGCCTGGGGAATAGTTTCTGTATTCTCGGTTTTTATGGCTATGTTTTATTCCCAGTTGATTGTGCCTTTGTTCAATAAGCAGACTCCTTTGGAGGCCGGGGCTTTACGGGATAAAATCAATGCTTTTGCAGAGAAAGTGGGCTTTAAACTGGACAATATTTTTGTAATCGACGGATCGAAGCGTTCTACGAAGGCAAATGCTTATTTTACCGGTTTCGGTCCCCGCAAACGGATTGTCTTGTATGATACCCTGATAAAGGATTTGACCGAGGAAGAAATTGTTGCTGTCCTGGCCCATGAAGTCGGACACAATAAAAAACGGCATACCGTTCAATTTATGCTGGCATCTGTGATTCAGACCGGCGTGATCCTTTGGTTGTTTTCGCTTTTTGTCAACCAGCCGGCTTTGTCAATGGCTCTGGGAGGTGACCGGGCCTGTTTCCAATTGGGATTGATCGCTTTTACAATCCTCTATTCGCCGTTGAGTATGATATTGGGATTGGTGATGAATGCCTGGTCGCGGAAAAATGAATATCAGGCAGATGCTTTTGCTGCCCGGTATTACGATGGTGAATCGCTCATTTCCGGCTTGAAGAAGATCTCTGTGAAGTCTTTAAGCAATCTCACCCCCCATCCACTGTACGAATGGGTATACTATTCGCATCCCTCTTTGTTGAAAAGAATCAGGGCGATCGGACAGGTAGAAGCTGTGGATGCCGAGTAAATCCGGTTTACCTGAAATATAGGTATGTTTTTTCTTTCTATTCCGATTCCGGATTTTATACCGTCAGACCGGTCCGTTAAGACTTTCGTTGATTTTATCGGTTTTTCTCCTGTTCGGAAAAACAAAATCTTTTGTTTTTCTTTCGCTTATTCGAAGAACTCACTGAACGGCGGAACCCCTTACTGCGCAAAAAACTTTACGTTACGTTTCCGTCAGACACCATCGGTCGTTCGAAAAACCGAACCGGATACTCGTTCCCGCTCCAATGGTCTTCCGGCATTTTATAAACTCCAATTCATACTTCCCTCTCGAACTCAAGCGTATAAACGAAGCTATCGGCCCGGTAATAGCCGATATTCCATTCCAGAGGGCGTCCCCCCGGGTCATATACAAATCGTTTTCGGATGAGTATAGCGTCCCCGGGCTTGATTTCAAGCTTCTGAGCCAGAAATTTGTCGGCAAGCTGGGCACTGATTTCTTCTTTCGAAATTTTTGCAACAGAACTATAATCTTGTTCTAATATTTCGTATAGGGGACGGGAAAAATCTTCATTACCGGTCAGCCCTATCCGGGGATTGAAATAAGAGATGAAATAAACGAACGGAAATTCCGGATTACCCCGTAAACGCTCCAGTTTTAATATTTTCTTTTCATCGGTGATGGAGAAAAAACGACAGATCTCTTCTGAAGGAAGCGCCCAGCTGGTATGTAATTCATAGTTGGTCGGTTCGATTCCCTGCGCTTTCATTTCCTGGGTGAAACTCAACCAGTTTTTGGCTTTCGAGCTGACTGATTGGTTGACTACTATAGTACCGATCCCTTTTTTTCGGACTAATAACCCTTCAGTGACCAGGTTGTTGATCGCCTGGCGCAGCGTATTCCGGGAAATTCCCAATTGTTTCGACAAATCTACTTCGTTGGGTAACATCTTCCCTTTTTTATACTCCGGTTCCCGGATGATGTTCCTCAATTGATTTTCTATTTGTAGATATAAAGGTATCGCACTATTGTGATCGATCGATATTTTCATGATTGAAAAATTTAAGCAAAAGTAGGAAAATTGTACTTGCGAAAGTAAAATTTCATTCTTATAAATCAAAAAAAGTAATTGTTTTTTAGTAGTATGTTTGGATAATATGCTGATCGTTAGTTTGTTATTTGTTCGGCTTGTGTCGGTAAAACAATAAAAAGAGATAAACTTTGTAACAATAAAAAGAATGCACTATATTTGTCAATGTATAAATGTCTATACATATTAATGTGGTGAAATAATGGAATATTTATTAGGAATCGATATCGGGGGAACTCATGTAAAAGGTGGGATTGTCACAGGGACTACCGGGAAGATGGATCAGAGTACTATAGTTTATGAGAAAATAGATGCCGGAGGCTCTGCTACTTCGATTATAAAGGGGATACTTCGGGTGATTACAGCATTGAAGAAAGGGCGTTCTGAAAACGAATGGCGGGGTATAGGAATTGCTATACCCGGGCCTTTCGATTATACCCGGGGAATAGCTGCTATTCATGGGGTACGAAAATTCGATGCCTTATTCGGTTTGGATTTGAAAGAGGAAATAAAAAGGGTATGCAGTTTACCGGTTGTCTTCCTGAACGATGCTTCTGCTTATGCTTTGGGAGAATATTATGGGGGAGCGGCTCAGGGGAGTGAGAGGAGTATGGTCGTTACAGTCGGGACCGGACTGGGAAGTACGTTTATGGCCCGGGAAGAAATATTGGACGAAACGACGCCCGCCGTTCCGGAACACGGGTATTTGTATAATATTCCTTTTCGGGATAGTATAGCGGACGACTATTTTTCTACCCGCTGGTTTGTAACGAACTGGAATCACCGCTTTCCCGATAAAGCGGTGATGGATGTGAAGACATTGGCGGAATATGCTTATCGGGGAGAACAGGCTGCTAAAGTCCTGTTTGAAGAGTTTGCCGATCATTTTACCGGATTTATAGCTCCTTTTCTGAGACATTTCTGTCCGGACTGTTTGGTGCTCGGGGGAAATATCATGCGGGGTGCCGATTTATTTCTGGAACGGATAAAGTCTGAGTTGGAAACCCAGGGGATCGGAGTGAGAATAGATACTTGTCGTTTATGGGAAGATGCTCCGCTGATCGGGGCGGCGATGTATGCGAATCAGGTCTTGGGCCGGAGTGGGATGGAAGAAGAGGCGGTAAAGAGAAATACAAAACAGTATCTGGCTCCTATGAAAGCACAGGCAACTCCCCGGGGAGTTTATGATTTGTATCCGGCTTTTCCGGTCGGGGAGAATAAGATCCGTTCGGGGATAGGGTGTTTGGCCGATTGGATAGAGCGACACGGGCAGGTGGTTATCGATGGTTATGGAGGAGTGTTTTGGGACGAACTGGTGAGTGAACTGGGAGATGAATTTCGTCGGAGAGGGAAGTGTGTACGTTGGTTCCGTACCGATGTCGCGATGCGGGATGCTCGGACGTTGGAGGAAATGCTCGCTCCCGATCTGGGAGGAGAAGATCCGTTGTTCGGCCGGATGACGGAGAGACAATTGAGGGATTGGTTTGATCCCGGGAAGTTGAACGCTTTTAGGCCGGACCAGGAGGCCGATATCAATGTGCTGATCGGTATAGGAGCTGCTTTGGCCGGATGGAAAGCACCTTTGATCTATGTCGATGTACCTAAAAATGAAATACAGTTTCGCATGCGGGCCGGGTGGGTGAAAAATCTGGGTATGAATAAACCGAAGAATAATCAGCAAACCTATAAACATTTTTTCTTTGTGGATTGGGTTGTGCTGAACCGGCATAAAGCGGAGTGTCTGCCACAGATAGAGCTGATTGTGGATGAACAACGCAGGGGACAGCAATTGCTGATGATGAGCGGGGAGGATTTGAGAGAGGGATTACACCGGATGGGAAGAAATTTCTTCCGGGTTCGCCCTTGGTTCGAACCCGGCGCATGGGGAGGGCAATGGATGAAACAACACATCCCGGGATTGAATGAAGAAGTGCCTAATTTAGCCTGGTCTTTCGAATTGATGGTTTTGGAAAATGGACTGATGTTCGAAAGTAACGGATATCGTTTGGAAGTTTCTTTCGATTTTCTGATGTATAACGATTACCGTCAAGTTCTGGGAGAATCGGCCGATGTGTTTAAAACCGATTTCCCGATTCGTTTTGATTTTCTGGATACTTTCGATGGAGGTAACCTGTCGGTACAGTGTCATCCCCGGACTACGTACATCCGGGAACAGTTTAATATGCCTTTTACACAGGATGAGACGTATTATATCTTGGATAGCCGGCAGAATCCCCAGGTTTATCTGGGATTTCAGGAAAATATCCGGCCTGAAGAGTTCGGCGAGGTATTGAAACAGAGCCAGGCAGAAGGTAAGACGATAGACATTGAAAAATATGTACAGAAATTTCCGGCACACAAACACGACCTTTTTCTGATACCCAACGGAACGGTTCATGCTTCCGGAAAGAATTGTATGGTGCTGGAAATCAGTAGTGCTCCGTATATTTTTACTTTTAAAATGTACGATTGGCTGCGATTGGATTTGAATGGGAAACCCCGTCCGCTGAATGTACAGCGGGGAATGGATAACCTCTATTTCGAACGGAAGGGAGAACGGGTGGCAAAAGAATTGGTTTGTCATCCCGAGGTATTGGAAAAAAACGAACATTATACACTCGAACATCTGCCGACCCATGAAAAGCATTTTTACGATGTCCATCGGTATACCGTCGAAGATGCGGTGGAAGTAGAAACCGAAGGGAGTTGCCAGGTTTGGATGGTGGTGGAAGGGAAAGCAGTAAGGGTGGAGACTCGCGAAGGAATGAGGCAACGCTTTAATTATGCCGAAACGTTTGTAATTCCTGCTGCTGCCGCTACTTACCGGATTATAAATGAAACACCGGGAGAAAAGGTGATACTGGTAAAAGCTTTTATCAAAAAAGGATATGGGTTTGAATAAAGTCGGAAAGAAGTAGGATACCGGCAAATTCAGAAAGGGATTTTGCGTACATCGGTTTTGCATCCTTGTAGAGGGAAAATATACTTGTAAATTTAATATATACAAACTTAAGAAAAATTCTTAAGTTTGTAAAAAATATTCTATAGACGGATGGTATGAAGAATAAGATGCAAATACTGGGACGTATATCGTTGGGATTACTGATCTGTATAATACTGGGACAGGGAATTTGGTTGTATCGGGTACGTGAAATGGAAAATCATGGATTCGAGCAGACGGTCGGCCGGGGCCTGAACGATATCTTGTGGGTGGAGGTGATTTTCCTGATCGGGTTTATCGTTTGTTTAGTTTGGCAAAGGGTTGTGGCGAAAAGGATTGAACGAAGGACACTGGTACAGATGATGGGGAAGACACCTTCGGAAGAGATACCTTTAACGGAGTGGATGGCAGTGATCGACGGTAAGCTGCAATGCGAGGGGATTGCTTTGTCTGTGGAGGAGGAATTGAAATTGAATACGATAAAAACGCACTTGGTGGAAATGGCTGAAACCATCGATATGCAGCAGAGTGCTTTAAAGACCTCGGTATGGAAAATCGACCGGGAAAATATCGATCTGAAATCGGAGATGGAAATGATCGTTGAGTTGTTTTCTCTGATCCGGCCACAGGCACTGGTGGGTTACCAAATCGACGAAGGAGCGGAATATCCTTGTTTGGATAAGGTATATTTTTATTATCTGATCCTTTGTTTGGTAGATAAAGCTATTGTATCTGCCGGAGTTCACCCCGTAGTGAGGATCGAATTTTATACCGACAAGAAACATTATATGTTGACAGTCGAAGATAATGGCAGGAAAATAGATCCGGGAGACAGGCAGCCGGAACAATCCACCGGGGCGGGACTGGCCTTCGTCGTACAGCAGGTGGTCGGTGGTTATGGAGGAAAAATCCGCTTTATAAGTAAACCGAACGGAAACAAGTGTGTGATCACTTTACCACAGAAACGGAATTAATTGAAGTACGAAACGGCGATTACCGCTCGCTCCTCTTTTCTTGAAGGAAGGGCATAAAAAATAGAGAGGAACTTGAGAAGAGAGTCTGGCAGACAATCTTACTTCAAGTTCGCTCTCCTCTATATGCAGTGGAGTATAGCGACAACACTAGAGATGGAGTGTTATAATCTCGGAATGATTGTTTTCCTGAGATAAGGCATAAATGGTATTTTCTTCGGCACTATAGCTGATCGAAGAACAAGCATTTTCCAGGCGGTAAGTACGCACGTGCGAACCGTTCCAGTCGAATACCAGTATGGTTTTGCCTTTGTCGACGTCCAGATTATGTTGTTTTAGCGTCCGTCCTGAATACAGGGCATAGATGTAATCATCCGATACAGCCAGATCACAGAACCCGAAAATATGATATTTGGAATAATTGACCGGATGGACTAAACCACGGCCTTTGGGACGGTGACGGTTGAATTTTACCTTGGCAGGGGTCAGATGCACTTCATTGACACGGGTCAGTTCGTTACCGTTGATTTCACAAATGTCCAGGCAACCGGTTTGCATATTGGCGCAGGCCAAGCGTTCGAGCGTCGGTTTTACTGCTAAGGTATTGCTGGCATAAAATGCACTTTTGAGCGTATCCGTCAGAGTGGGATCGGCACAGGCCGGATAACTTACACTATAGGTGTCGTCTCCGGATACTTGACTGATGCAATAACGGCCTTGGGTATAAACTCCGGTCGACAGCAGGCGGTCACCGATCCGGATGGCTCCGATAGGGGTCTTGTTGTTGTCGGTGAGGGAAGTGAACGTAGGCTGGTAACCCGGAGTCGCATATTCGTTCAAGTTAATTTCCACGAACTTTTTAGTTCCGAAATCGAATGCCGAAACGATGTCTCCGTTTAGGTTCATACTGATAAAATACATGCCTTCTCCTTCGTTTCTGCCTGCCGGTACTAAACGGGTAACGGTTCCGTTTTCGCTGTCATAAATGGCGAAACGGTAAGCGCTACTGGGAGTAAGAAAAGCATATAAGTTTCCTTTTTTTACAAATTTATAAGGAGAGATAATGTTCAATGCCTCCACATCGATTTTGTCTGTTTGGGCATATTGAAGCTCTGTCACCTTCGTCCGTACTAACGGAGAAGATTCGGTCTCTAAGGTCGGATCGGATTGACAACTGCCGAGCAGAAGAGCAGGGATGATGAAGTAATATAGTTTTTTCATATCAATATCAATCTTTACAACTACTTAATCCAAAATGAGTTCCTATATGTCCTCCTTCATCAACACCAAAACATACTTGTCCTATATAGATACATGTCGGTTCAGGACCTGTAGATTCTTTTTCGGCTAAAGCATCTATATTATCAAAAGTAATATTGGTAATCGTAGATTCTTTAGAAAACATAAAATTAATAGACAATGCGGTTAGAATAATAATTCCTCCCATAAAAATTCTAGCTTTTTTTCTCATTTTTATATTTATTGGTTTTTCGGGAACAAAGTTAGGAAAGATTCTTAATTTTGTAAAAAAAGGGACATTCTTTAATGTACTAAAGATTTGAGGTATGAAAAATAATATGAAAGCAATGGGACAAGTGTCCGTTGTCTTATTGATATGTGTGTTATTGGGGCAAGGGATGTGGTTATATCACGTGCGTGAAATGAAACTTAGAGAGTTTTGTGAAAGTGCAAATAATGTTTTATTGAATACAACCTATAGATATTTATATGATGAAGGTTTGAATTTTGCTAAAAATAATAGAATAACATATAGTTTTACAATTGATAATCGTTTCTATTGGTGTTATGACAATAAAGAGGGGTATATTCCAATCAAGTCTCCTGATATGGTGGATAAATTAGGAAAGTTGATCACCTATGATTGTTTGAATGAACATGGACTATTTGACATTTTTGAATTAAATGAATTGTATATTGATTATTTAAAGGAAAAAGGTATTACTGAAAATCCAATATTAAAAGTTCTGAATGTTGAGGGAGAAGAGTTAGGGTCTACTGGTAATTTAAGGAATGATTGTAGTTCTATAATAACTGTTCCTATTAATTTAGGTTATGAATATAAACATCAATTATTAGCTACTTTCGAGCTTCCCTTTATCTTTCGCGCTTTAAGTGGTATTTTATGGGTTGAATTGATATTCATGATCGGTTTTATCTTCTGTTTGGTTTGGCAGTGGTGTTCGATACGGATGACAGTGCGTAGTGCGCGGATACAAACGATGGGAATGACGCATTTGGAACATGAATTGAAGAAGCCTTTGGCAACGATGATTTCGGTAGTAAATGGTATTCTGGAGGGGAAAGATTCTGTCTTATGTCCCCGGGATACGACAAAATTGACTATGGTAAAGGCGCGTTTGATGAAGATGGCGGATATCACCGATACGATGCTGACTTCTCTAAAGACTTCTGTATTGATGATAAACCGGGAAGTGATCGATCTGAAATTCGAGATGGAAATGACGACCGAAATGTTTTCATTGATCCGGCCTTACGCACGGGTGGGTTACCGGATTGCTGAAGGACTGGAGTATCCATGTTTAGATAAAATATATTTCAATTATGTCGTTGTTAATTTGGTGGATAATGCCATTAAATATGGCGGTACTCATCCCGTGGTGAAAGTTGACTTTTATACTATCGGTGACAATTATGTGCTGACCGTCGAAGATAACGGTATGGGAATCGCACCCAAAGATCAGAAGCAAATTTTCAAACAGTTCTACCGTGTAAAAAATCAACAAGTGACCAAAACTACCGGTTTCGGACTAGGCTTGACTTTTGTCCACAAAGTAGTTTGTGCATACGGAGGAAGTATCCGGTTGGAAAGTGAATTGGGAATCGGCAGCAAGTTCACCATCACCATACCTCAATAGCTCACGGGGACAGGGCAGTGAGCTATTGTTACGCTTTTTCAATTTTCTCAACCGGTAACCCTGTATATTTGGATATGGTGTCGTACGGTAAACCGTCTACTTTCATTTGGCGGGCTATAACGAGCTTCTCTTTTTCTATACCTTTTGCCATTCCTTCTTCAATTCCTTTTGCCATTCCTTTCCGGATAGCGCTGTTATATAGTGTTTTCTCGACACTGATGATATCCCAGAATTTTTCGTAACCCAAAAGCTGTGCTTCGGTGAAAGCAGATTCTTCTACGGCGTTCACGGCTTTTTTTACTTCCGGATTGGCCAACAGCTCAGGCGGCACTTCGCGGGTATGTTCATTGATTTCCGTCAGGAAACGAAGCCAGAGTACTTGCATTTTCTTCTCAGAATAGGTATGTGGGTTGAATTTGGGCAGTTCGACGAAAATCAAGTGTAGGCCTTCGATCACTTTTTCAGTGTGTTCCATGTGTACTAGCTGATAATAATGATAAAAGCCTTCGAGCTCAGGCTCGAATACTTCATTTACCAGATTCAGCGAATATACCGGCTGCAACAGTTCGTATTCCTGACCGGTGTCGATTTGCCGTACATAGGCCTTCGAAGCATTGAACAATACCCGTTGGCGAAACTCCGGAGACCAGATCATTTGCATCTCGACGATAAACTGACGTCCTTCTGCATCGCGGCAGCGGACGTCCACGATACTGTTCTTGCGTAAAGGATTTTCCGGTACGAGTTCGGCCGGAAGGTATTCTATCTCCCTGATCTCATGCCTGGGGTTTAAGGGCAACAGGGCGTTCAGCCAGCTGATCACCAGGTCGGGATGCTCGCCGAAAACATGTTTGAAAGTCAGATCGGCTTTAGGATCGAGATAACGCATAGATTTCCTTTCCTTTTTAATTTAAAGCAAATATAAGAAAAAATAGGCAAATAAAAAATACTGTGTTTGTGAGAGAAAAGATAGCGCAGGGCCCTGTCCCCCGTGGGCTATGTTATTTTAAAAATAATTATTTAAATTTACCCCATGTTATAGATCGGGTCTATTGTGAACTCACTCAGTTGTAATTGGTATTTAGTATGAAAAAAGTTGGTGGAAAATTATTGGGATTTGTTTTTGGTGTAGGTATATTGTTTGCTCTTTTGCCAGAGAAACAGGCCGGTGCTCAGGATTTACTTATTAACATTTAATAAAATCGTATGAAAAAAGGAATTTATCTTTTGGGATTAGGAGTCTTGCTGTTGCTGTGTATGGATTTACAGGCAAAAGTACGTCTGCCTCACTTCTTTTCTTCCAATATGGTATTGCAAAGGGATATGCCTATCCGGGTGTGGGGAAAAGCGGATAAGAATGAAGTGATTTCCGTCGCTTTGAATGGAAGTGTGCAAACGGCAAAAACCGGGAAGGATGGAATTTGGAGGGTGGAATTGCCTGCTATGAAAGCCGGGGGACCTTACGACATGCAGATCGAATCCGCAGAGGAGACGATCGGTTTAACCAATATATTGATCGGAGATGTTTGGGTTTGTAGCGGACAATCGAATATGGAGTTCGGTTTGAATAATGTTATAAATGCCGGGCAGGAGATTGCTGCCTCCACTTTGCCGGATATCCGTCTGTTGAATGTTCCGAAAAATATGCAATCGAAGGAGCAGTTCGATCTGGAGCCTTGCGAATGGACTGCCTGTAATCCTCAGACGTCTCCTCTGTTTACGGCTGTCGGTTACTTTTTCGGTAAAGAATTGCAACCCGAAATCGGAGTGCCTGTCGGATTGATTCATACTTCCTGGGGAGGTACCGATATAGAAACCTGGACCAGCTGGGAGACGGCTGTTAAAACCAACGACACTTATAAAAAATATGCCGGAAAGGATCAGGAGAAAGCGATGGGGTATTCGATGGATAATATCAGGTTATATAAAGAAGCCTTGAAAAAAGACAAAGGTTTGGTTCAGAAATGGTATGTTCCGGCTTATAAAACCAAAGGGTGGAAGACGATGGCAGTGCCGAAAGTCTGGGAGGCAGAACTGGCGAACGAAGATGGGATTGTTTGGTTTCGGAAAACCATTGATTTGCCGGCGGGTGTGACAGGAAAAAAAGCCAGAATAAATCTGGGGGCAGTGGATGACGAAGACCTGACCTATGTCAATGGGGTGAAAGTAGGAGAAATGAATTTCTGGATGCCCAACAGGTCTTATGAAATTCCGGCAGGTGTCCTGAAAGGGGGAAATAATGTGATTGCTGTTCGCATTACGGATACCGGCGGCTTGGGAGGAATCCTCGGTAAAGCTGAGGAAGTATACCTGGAAATCGATGGACAGAGATATTCGCTTGCCGGTGATTGGGTGTATAAGCCTTCGGTGGTGACTTCGATGTATAAAGTCAGTGGGATTAGTCCGAATAGCTTCTCTTCCTTGTTGTACAACGGGATGGTGCATCCCTTGATCGGATATGGGATAAAAGGGGTGATCTGGTATCAGGGAGAGAATAATGCGGGCAGAGCTTATCAATATCGTACGTTGTTTCCGGCTATGATAAACGATTGGCGGCAGCAGTGGGGATATGAGTTCCCTTTTTTGTGGGTACAATTAGCTAATTTTATGGCGGTGGAAGATCAGCCGAAAGACAGCGATTGGGCAGAACTTCGTGAAGCACAGAATATGACCCTGAGTTTGCCGAAGACCGGACAAGCCGTTATTACCGATATCGGTGAGGCTTTCGATATTCATCCCAAAAATAAACAGGAGGTGGGGAAACGATTGGCGAAAGCAGCTCTGCAGGTTGCTTACGGACAACCTGTTTTGGGAGAAGGTCCCGTTTATAAGTCTATGAAAGTGGAGGGAGAGAAAGTGATCCTGACATTCGGGAATGTCGGCGACGGATTGACGACCAGCGATCGTAACCGTTATGGGTATGTCAACGGTTTTTCCATTGCCGGAGCTGATCGAAAATTTGTATGGGCAAAGGCTTACATCGATGGGAATAAAGTCGTTGTTTTCAGTGAGAAAGTACCGAATCCGGTAGCTGTCCGTTACGGTTGGAGCAATAATCCTTATGACGACAACCTCGTAAATAGCGCCGGTTTGCTGGCTTCTCCCTTCCGTACAGACCAGTGGAAAGGAATTACCGAAAAATGAGCAGGTTTTTCTGGTTTGACAGAAAAGATCAGTAAAGGCTACGGTTTCTGGTTAGTGCTACGCTGAGTGGTGGAACTTCGTTCCGGGTAAAAAATTCCCTTTCAGAACCGCAGGTTCGCCAATCAGGAGCCTGCAAGGCGACATTGACCAGAAACGAAGTGACACGGATCCATTTAGAGGTGCTCCTTCATCACTTAAGGTTCTTGACGCACTTTATAAACCAATTTAATTCCCGGACTGAATTTTACGGAAGAATCGGTTGGGGGTTGGTATAAAATTTGTTTGCAGGAGGCATGATAGCAAAGGATTGAATAGATAATGAAATATTGACCTGATGAAAGCGATTATTATAACCATAGGGGATGAAATTTTAATGGGACAAATTCTGGACACGAATTCGCAATATATTGCCCGGAGTTTGACCGATATGGGGGTAGAGATTACAGAGATTTTATCGATCCCGGATAAGAGGGACGAGATTTATGAGACGGTGGAATATGCGATGTCTGAGGCGGATTTGATCATCGTAACCGGAGGTTTGGGACCCACGAAGGACGATGTTACTAAAAAGGTACTCGCTGAATATTTCGGTTCACAGTTGAAAATGAACGAGGAAGTATTCGCTCGGCTCGAAGAAATGTTGAAGAGGAGAGGATTGACTATGAACGAAGGAAATCGCTCCCAGGCTTTATTGCCGGATAATTGCCGGATTTTACGTAATGATAAAGGTACAGCTTCGGGAATGTGGTTCGAAAAAGGCTGGAAGTCACTGATCTCTTTACCGGGAGTACCCTTCGAAATGGAACATTTGATCGATACTTCCGTGATGCCGGAATTGAAAAAGAAGTATCCGCATTTACAATTGGAATACCGGATGCTGAAAGTATACGATGTCCCAGAATCCCAATTGGCACAAATGCTGGAAAATTGGGAAGATGCCTTAAAAGAGGGATTGAAATTGGCTTATCTTCCTTCTCCGGGACTGGTGAGATTACGTATTACGGCGAAAGGGGAAAGTGTAAAACACCTGGATGAATGTTACGAAAGCCTGAAAGAAGTATTAAAGGACGTGAGATATGCCGAGGGAGACGACGTTCTGGAGAAACAATTAGGCGAACTGTTGCGTAATAAGAAAGTCACTATGGCCACGGCCGAGAGTTGTACAGGAGGTTACATCGCTCATTTGATCACTTCTATTGCAGGGAGTTCGGATTATTTTAAAGGAAGTGTAGTTTCCTATGCGAATGAGGTGAAAGTAAATGTATTGGGAGTGAATGCCGCAGATTTGGAACGGGAAGGAGCTGTGAGTGAGGCTGTGGTATTACAGATGGCCGAAGGAGTAAGAAAGATCACCGGAGCAGATTATGCGGTGTCGACCTCAGGCGTAGCAGGACCGGGAGGTGGCACGCCGGAGAAACCGGTAGGGACGGTTTGGATCGGAGTAGCGACACCCCGGAAGAGTTATGCAAAATTGTTCACTTTTTCGTTTACCCGCGAAAGGAATATAGCGAAGGCAGCCTCTAAAGCCATGGAAATGTTGCTGGAAGAAGTGAGGGAAAACGAAAAGTAGAAGAGGATATGATGAAGCGACGTTATATGATACCTTTACTGATCCTTGTTGTTTTAGGCATTGCCTATTGGGCGGGCCCCCGGCTACCTCGTACGGAATTGAATACGGACCTACCGGATCTACCGGTTGGAATCGACCGTATCAGTGAGTATGTGCAGGACAGGGAGGCTCGGTTACCGGTGAAGCCCGATAATCAGGGAATCATTTTATGGGGAGATTCGGTTGCTCAGCCTACAACCTACGTATTGCTTTATCTGCATGGATTTACGGCCAGCCGTTTCGAAGGCCAGCCGATCATATCCGATTTTGTAAAAGAATTTAGAGTGAATGCTTATCTTCCCCGGCTGGCGGCCCACGGCTTGCAAGGTACGGAGGCTATGCTCGGTATGACGCCGGCTAATCTTTACAATTCGGCTAAAGAAGCCTTGGTGATCGCTCACAAATTGGGGAAGAAAGTTATTATAATGGGGACATCCACCGGTTGTACGTTAGCTTTGATGTTAGCGGCCGATTTTCCCAGGCTGGTGGATGCCCTGATCTTATATTCACCGAATATTAAAATTAAAAATCCTATGGCCCCCTTGTTGAGCGGTCCCTGGGGATTACAGATCAGCCGGGCCGTACATGGAGGGAAATATGCCGTTTCGGATGATCCGGCAGATAGTGAAGATTGTAAATACTGGTATTGTAAATACCGCTTGGAAGCACAGGTTTATTTACAGCAACTGCTGGATATGAGAATGAACCGACGGGAATTCGAAAAAGTCTCTCAGCCTGTTTTTTTAGGTTATTATTACAAAGATTCCGATCATCAGGATGAGACGATAGAAGTTAAAGCGGCGTTGAACATGTTCGACGAATTAGGAACTCCTAAAGACGAGAAACGGGCCGTTGCTTTTCCGAATGCAGGCGTACACGTTATTGCCTGTGGTTTATCGTCGAAAGCTATTCCTGAAGTCAGACAACAAACTTTCGATTTTGCCCGTCAAGTTTTGGGTATGAAATAATTCTTCCAACACGTTTGTCAATAAATTATACAAGTATTGTCTGTTTTTTTGACAGATTTAAGGTGCTGTTTATTTGATAAATATCTGAATATAAATTTATTAGTTAAATTGGCATGTCGATTGTGGATCTAGGGTAAAATCCATATTCCTATGATCGATATTAAATTATTTGTACGCAACCTGATTCACAATAAGCTTTATTTTGCTATTACGGTTTTGGGATTTGCTATCGCATTGACTTTTGTACTGGTGTTGAGTGTTTATATTCGTCAGGAACTATCGGTAGACCAATTTCATCAAAATAAAGACCGGATTTATCGGGTGGTTGATGAAGAGGGATCGTATTGGGGGGCTGTGATTGGTAGCGAACTGCAAAGTAAATATCCTGAGATCGAATGTTATACAAGATATTATAATCAGAACTATATGGTAGAAATTCCTCATCAGGAAAAAATCCTGATGCAAACAGCTCTGATCGATTCTTCATTTTTCCGGATGTTCTCCTTTCCCTTGATTAAAGGCGATCCTGCTACTGTGTTACTCGATAAGAATAATATTGTACTGACGCGTTCTTTTGCCCATAAAGTTTATGGTTCTGAGGATATTCTGGGAAAAGAAATTGTTATCAACGGTAAACATCGGCTGATCGTTACAGGCGTTATGGAAGATCTTCCTTATAATACTCATTTTGGGGTTACAGAAGGATTTGTCCGTTTCGATCTATTGGCAGATATTTGGGAAATGCCACGGATATTGGAAGAAAACGGTAATAGTTCTTTCGGATTATATCTCCTGACTTATCCGGGTACGGATATCGTTTCAAAAAAGGACATTATCCTGCGGGATTTTAAGAGTACTTACTGGAAATATCGTGATGGTTTTAGTAGTAAACTGGATTTTGAACCATTGAGTGCGGTATATTGGGGAGGAAAGACATCTAATAGCAAAACACAGGGAAACAGCAAAACAACCCTGGTGGGATTGTCCGTAATCGCTTTATTGATTTTGATATTGGCTTTAATAAACTACAATAACCTTTCCATTGCTCAGACTACGAATCGGGCCAAAGAAGCGGCTATCAAAAAATTGTTAGGAATCAATAATACGACCTTGTTTTGGCAGTTTGTCGTAGAATCATTGATTCTGTGTACTTTTTCGTTTGCGATCGCTTTGGTATTTTCCTGGATTTTGATGCCCTTTTTTGAACAGATTTTCGACACCCGTTTGTTTTATCGGGATATGTTGACCTGGGGTAACGGAATTATATTTCTTCTGTCGCTTCTGTTTTTCGGAGGTCTTGTCGGTCTTGTACCTGCCTGGATTATAACCCGCTTCAAACCTATAGAAGTTGTAAAAGGGATATTTAAAAAGAGGATGAAAAGCGTTTATGGAAATATATTGATTTGTTTCCAGTATGTCGTTGCAATAGCTCTGACGATTGCTACGTTTACCATCTTACTGCAAGCCTATTATCTACGGAATTATAAACTGGGATTCGATCGGGAAAATGTCATTTACCTGGACAACGTGGTCGATCCTTCCCAGAAGGATGCTTTACGGAGTGAAATGATGCGGATCCCCGGAGTAGTTAATCTTTCTTTTTGTCAAGGATCGCCTTTAGACGGTGGAAATAATAATTCGATGAAAGTAGGCGAAAGGTCTCTAAGTTGGCAAGTATTTAAAATCGACTCCGCTTTTTTTCATGTACTGGGTTTGCATGTAGAGCCGACAGGAGCGGATTGGGGAATATGGATTAACCGGACAGCAGTAAAAGAACTTGAACTAGGAGAAAAACCTCAGGATTTTCAAAATCTCGCGGGGTTGAAGAATTGGCGGATTAGAGGTATTGTCGATGATTTTCATTTCCGGGATTTACGGCATAAAATGGGTTTGGCCTATATGGTTCCTTTGGGGAAAGAGGAATATCCCTGGAAGATTTTAGTGAAAATAGACCGGCAAAATCCTGGCCGGACTTATCAGGAAATAAAGGATACCTACATCCGTTTTATCGGGAACGACCTTTTCGACTCCGGTTTTATGGACCAGACGATCGATGAATGGTATAAAACAGAAGACAGGGCAGTCGGTATGATCGGTTATTTTACAGTGATCGCATGCATGCTGGCCATTATGGGAATTTTGGCGATGTCTACTTATTTTATTCAGCAACGTCTGAAAGAAATCGGGTTGCGCCGGGTGAACGGTGCCAAAGTAAGGGATGTGTTGAATATGTTGATATGGGGATTTTTGAAGTGGGTTATTCTTGCCTTTGCCATTGCCGTTCCGATAACCTGGTATCTGATCAATCGTTGGCTGGCTACCTATCCCTATCATATTTCACAACAGGTATGGGTATACCTTGGGGTAGGTGTGACGGCTTGTTTGATCGCTATTTTGATGGTAGGAGGGCAGAGCTATCGGGCAGCTTCCCTGAATCCGGTCAAAACGTTGCGAAATGAGTGAACGATCTAAAATAAGAGAATGATGTACAGTATTCCGAAAAGGATCCTTTTTGCTTTCAGGGCCTTGAAGTCGAACCGTTTGTGTTCTTGTATCAGTATTCTGGGGTTGGGATTGGGATTAGCCTGTTTTATCGTGATTGTAAAATATGTTTGGCTGGAATATACGACCGATACCGCTCAACGGAATTACCACCGGATTTATTGTACGGTTTCTCAGGCTTCTGAGATCGATATTCCCTGCCTGAGTGAGATCATTAATTGTAGTGACCGGTTGGCGGATTACCCGGAAGTGGAGGCCCGTACCCGGGTGAGCGCTTTTGACGGAGAACAACTGTCGGTAGAGAACCGGCTTTACAAAGCCGATGTTTTATTTACCGGCTTCGGATTTTTTCAGGTTTTCGATTTTCCGTTGGTCGTAGGAGATACCGCTACGGCTTTACAGCAAACGACAGATATGTTGCTCACCCGTTCTTTTGCCCGGAAGATGTTCGGCGAACAGGATCCGTTGGGTAAAAAAATCCAATTCAGAAACAAAGACTATACCGTAACCGGAATTTTGAAAGACATTCCGGTCAACAGTTCTTTTCGTTTTGATGTGTTGATTCCGGACCGCCCCGAGTTTAGCCGTATGATGAGCGAATTTATCGTATTGAAGGAAAAAGTCGGTATACAGTCGGTAAAAGAAAAATTGCTTCCGGAAAAATTTTATGGTTCCCAGCATTTCAATTATGATTTCATTCCGTTCGAGGGATTGTATTTCAATACCGGGATCGTTTCCGATGTCTTTACTTTATTACGGCATGGCAACAAACACTCACTGATGATATTATGGATTGCCGGATGGGTAATTCTGTCGATCAGCCTGGTCAATTATATGAATATCTATCAGGTTGCTTTGTTGAGAAGAAATAGAGAACTGGGAGTGAAGAAAGTACTCGGAGAGGGAAGTCCGAATCTTTGGCTGGATTTTTGGTTGGAAAATATAATCATGGTGACCGGAGGGGTAATTTTGGCTGTCGTAGTTATTGGTGGCCTGGCAGGATGGATTGAGCAAGAAATGGGGTTACCGGTTCGTATGGATATTCGGTTCGATTCGTTTTTGTGTGTTGGGATCTTGCTTCTGGTTCCGGGAATCGTCTCTTTATATTCCCTGTGGAAATACCGGAAACTTCAGCCTGCGATGGCGGTGAAAACATCGGGAGTGTCTAAGAGTCAGAATTTTACCCGTCATCTTTTATTAGGGATACAGTATGTGATGACGCTGATCATGCTGATTGTTTCTTTTTATTTTATCAGGCAATTGGATTTTATGTTGAATAAAGACTTGGGGATCAATCAGGAGAATATCGTGCATGCCAAGCTATTTAAAAGTCTTCCTATCGAAAGTTTGTGGGTAGAGGATGCCACGGAGCGTGAGAATAGGTGGAAAAAAGAGAAAGCGCGTCAGGATCAGCATCCGGATAGATTATGTGATTGATGAAATTCAGAAGTGTCCTTATATTCAGCAATCCTGCTCCGGACAATCCTTATTGGATGGTGGCAGTATGCCCTGGAAAAATACCAGAGGGGGTGGGGATTATATTTCCTGCCGATTGGTGGGCCTGACTCCCGAATACCTGACTTTGTACGGATTAAAACTGAAAGAAGGCCGTTTCTTCGATCTTGAAAAAGATAAAGACCGGGAGGAAAAGGTTGTACTCAACGAGACGGCCCTGAAAATGTTCGGGTTTACTTCTCTCGAGGAGGCAGAACTGGAATCCCAGTATTGGGGGAAAGGATGGAAAGTGATCGGAGTGGTCGAGGACTTCCGGGTAGATCATTTGGCTGTTCCTATAGCTCCGATGATCATGGTCTATTTCGATGACCGGGAGGATTGTCCTTACCAGATGCAGGTGACAAAAGGAAAAGAAAAAGAAGTCATCAGCCTGTTGAACACACTGTATCAGAAGACACAAGAACCGGGAGAACTCGAATATTATTTTTTTGAGGATGAGGTACGGGCGTTGTATACGAAAGATAAAAAAATGGCGGAGGTGACGATTATATTTACTCTTTTGGCTATTTTTATTTCTTCGATCGGTTTATTCGGCTTTGCTTATTTCGATATCCGGCAACGCTTCCGTGAAATTGGGATCCGGAAAGTAAATGGAGCGACACCCCATGAGATATTACTTTTATTGTTCAGGCGTTTTATTGTCCTGATCCTGGGTAGTTTCGTTGTTGCGGTTCCTATTGCCTGGTGGGTGATTGAAATATATAGAGAGAACTTTATCGAATGTGCTTCTTTAGCGTGGTGGTTATTTGCTGCAGCCTTCCTGATCACTGGAGGAGTGGCATTTTTTACTCTTTTGTGGCAAAGCAGGAAAGCTGCATTGGCCAATCCGGTGAAAGCTTTGAAAAATGAATAATGGACAGATATAAATGAAATAGTATGATTCGGGAATATTTGAAAATGATCGGACGCAGGATTTTACGTCATAAGATTTATGCGATTATTAATGTGGTGGGGTTTACTATAGCTTTTACGTCGGTCTTGTTAATTTATATGCATGTCGTGAAAGAATGGAAAACAGACCGTTTTCATCAACATGCAGATCAGATCTATCGGGTGACTTTGAAAAGTAAGTATGACCAAAATTGGTCTTCCTATACCAGTGCTCCTACAGCTCCTTATGCCGCAAAAGAATTTCCGGGAATAGAGGAATATGTCCGGGTGGCTGATTGGCTGTTCGATGTGAAAAAGGCTACAGATAAAGAGTACCTTAGAAATAAAAATTGTCTGCAAGTCGATAAACAGTTTTTCGATCTGTTTTCTTTTCCTCTGGTCAGTGGCGATGTGAAACAGGACTGGGGAAAAGATTGGATGGTGGTGTCCCGGAAGGAAGCCCTCAGATATTTTGATAATGAAAATCCTTTAGGGCAGGTTGTTCGGGTAAAGTCCGGTTGGAATACAAAGGATCCGGGACATGAATACCGGATTGTGGCGGTGATGGAAGATTTTCCGGCTTTCTCTTCTTTACAGGCGGATTATGTGATGGATCTTTCTTCGAAAGAAGATTTGGATGCGTGGGGAGGACACGGTTTTTATACCTATTTTAAGTTGAATAAAGATATCGATCCGGCTTCTATCGAAAAGGGAATACCGGAGATGATCGAACGTAATTACGAATATATAGCGGTGGGTGAACAACAGTTTAAATTGCAACCTTTAAAAGAGGTTTACCTGAAATCGGAACATATCGCTGAGGATTTACCGCATGGATCCCGGCGGTTGAATGTAATTCTGGCCGGGGTAGCCATATTGATCCTGTTTTTGGCTGCCGGGAATTATTTGATGATATCCATGGCTCAGCTGCATACCCAGGCTATCGGGATTGTTATGCAACGTTGTTTGGGGGCCGATAATCGGATTTTATTTTGGCGGGTATTTTGGGAAATTGTGCTTTATGCCTGTATCGCTTTAAGTGTGTCGGGGGTGTTGGTGTGGTTGTTACATCCGGGATTTGTTACTATTTTGTCGTCCGGGAAAACGTATGACCTGTCGGTCACCTGGGGAGAGATCGCTTTGTTTCTGGGAATGGTTGTCTTATTGATGGTGGGAATGGGACTGATTTTGGCCGGATGGATGAAGCGGCATATCAATCAGCATTCGGTCAGGGAGATTTTGCAACGTTTTTCGGGACGTCTGGATATGAAAATCGTTCTTTCGGTTTTGCAGATGTGTATCTTTACTGCTCTTTTGGCTTGTTCGGTAATCTTGACCCGGCAAATGAATTTTATTGAAAAACGGAATTTAGGGTTTGACAATCAGCAAGTAGTGAATTTTTCATGGGATTTCGGAGATACTGCCGACCTGGAAAGTGTACGGCAGGAGATCAGGAATGCCGATCCCGATATTCTGACCTATACGAACGGAGATAACCTGCCTTTGTTACACGAAGATCCGGAGGAGCTTTCACCGGACGATCAACCTGATCTGAAGATCAAGGCTTATTTCATACATGGAGATGCCTATTATCTTCCCACCTATCGCATTGAACTGGCAGAAGGCAGGAACATTGAAGCAGAGAGTTATCCCCGCATAGCTGAGGATTTTTTGAGGGCTGAGCCGAAAGGTTTTCCGGAAATACTGGTGAATGAAGAGTTTGCCCGCCGGTTAGGGAAAAAAGAGGTTTTGGGAAGCTTGCTGAAATTGGGGGATGGATTCCGGACATTCCGTATCGTTGGAGTAGTCAAGGATTTCCATTTTTTACCTTTGTATGAAAAAATACAGCCGATGGTGATCGCGTATGAGCTGCCTTTACTGAGTTATAGCATATCGGTC
>OBYG01000554.1_pt1 | contig 30362 bp, 28 predicted proteins | sample 1538201 | NCBI WGS metagenome assembly OBYG01 (sample SAMEA2580177, study PRJEB22360) | human gut metagenome | biome: human gut; feature: human-associated habitat; material: faeces | place: Denmark | collected 2008/2010 | reverse complement strand
GAATGAATGTACCGACGATTTCAGAATAGGCGTACCGTTCGAGCAGAATTTGCATTCAAACATTCTAATCACTCCTTGACGGCAACTAATTTATATGCCTGATTTTCTCCAAATTCAGTAACAGTTTCTTTACACATAAACAACATCTCCTATTTCAATGCAATATGCTGCAAGTTTCCCTCCATAGACACATCCACAATCTAAAATCCAATTTCTCTTTTTCACTCTGGAAATTTGACACTTCAAATCCAAACTACCTTTCTAATGTCAAAGTATCCTGCCGCTTTTTCTACACCCTTCATAAACTGCAATAATCAGAAACATTCTCCTTTATTTTTTGTCTCGCATATCCCCAAATCCACAGACTATAAATCTTTTGCGGACAACTACCCGGTCTGCATATGGCATAATCTCAGCCCATAATCTCGTTGCCGCTTTCATTTCATTTTGAATAGAAACAATGTCATCCTCTGTCATATTTTTGCTATGCATATCTAGCTCTTCATAAAAATATAGATATTCTTTTGTTGCTTTCAAAATTCTCTGTATTGCCTGCTCTATGGTACAACTCTGTCCCTCAAACTCTATGGAATTGAAAGTCAAATCATCATCTGTCTGCTCTAAAAGCATCATCAGACGTGAATAAAGCCATTCCGCAAACATAAGATCCATATTTATAGTTTCTCTGTAATCAAAACCATATTTCCTGCGTTCAAAAAATCTTTGAATCTTGTCCTTTTTTGCAAAATTACTTGCATAGTTTTTTCTTTTTATCCCTAAATCATCCAGATACTTATTCCTTCGCATTTTTATTTTCCTTTTCTTCTGTTAGTTGGATTTTGATACATTCATATCGCTCCGAATTGATGACTTTCTCCATCATTTCCACTGGTGTACAGCCAACACTGCTCATAATCTGTTTAAAAGCAGTTACCGATTGTCCACTGCACAACTGTACCCCTACCCTTGCTGCATCTGCATGAAATACATCATGTCTGCTATCTACATTCCAAAATACAATGTTAGGAATTTCATATCCGTAATTCCAAAACTTCTGTTTCATCTGTTCATAGAAAGTCCAATCCCGGTTTCCGCAGCCATCAATTTCCATGTCTGAAATCACAAGGATTGATTTTGGCATTTCATGCTGTGGAATCTGGTTTTTTACAGCTATTTCTAACACTTTCTCAAATGCGGCTTTTAGATTCGTATTCATTCTCCAGCCTGCTTTTTCCACATAACGAATCTTCTGTTCCAGTGTTTCTCCCTTTAAGGTAATAATTTGAGGATTCGAACTAAATGTCATAAAAAGATTATGGTAAGCTCCTTGGTTTCTCTCAGCGAAATAAATAGCCATACCAATGGAGGTAGCCATAGGTCTCCCATGCATAGAGCCAGAGACGTCTGCCATGACAATTACCTGCATCTCATCATTTATATAATTAGGAAGCTGTCGCCATTGTAACTCCAAAACCTTGCTTTCTTCATCATGATATAAAAATTTTTCAACAATATCATATGGATACAAAGTAGAGGAATGAATGTCTTCCTTCCCCTCCAATACTCTGTTTAAGTATTCACCAAACCTGTCTTTATCATGTCTCATGAAAGCATCCCGATAAATCATCATGGCACGTCCTGGCACATCTGAATACCTGATTTTCTCCCACTCTCCTGCTGACATAAGCCCTTCCACAACACCAATATGTCTTCGCATGGCGCGAACTATGCGCTTGAAGTGATATACTGGATATCCTAATTTTTCTGCTGTAAGAATCCCCAATTTCCTGGTATTATCTGATTTTGAATCTGCTGTCTTAATCCATTTTGCCAAAAGAGAAATCGCATTCCCCTGATGCAGATTTTTCAAATCCTCCTCAAACTGTTTTTTCATGACTGCCCACATTTCATCTTCCATAGACGTTCCAACAAAACTGTACAAATCATCATACCTTCCAAAGACACCTATCAGGTCCAGATTTGGACGAATTGCTTCCGGATGATGCTCTGCCATATACTTTAAAAGAATACGGAATACCTTTCTCTCACCAAGTCCTTCTCTAACATCCCTTGCATAAAAAACTGTTTTAACAGCAAACAGAGGCTCTTCCTTATACGCCTCTGCAAACAATACCTGTATTCTTCTTTCATCAGCATTTCTTAATGCGCCTGCCATACTGAAAAAGTCAAGTCTTGCATCTCCTGTTGAATTCAATGCTGCTGCCCCGTTTTCGGTCCATGTATACGCTCCCTGTTTTCTCATCACTTCCGCATAAGACATATCTTTCACCTTCTTGCATTTTATTTTTTAAGAGTGAGGGTTGGAATCGAACCAACGACAACGTAATCTCCTTAAATGACTTGCTGTTTGTGTCACAAACCATGACCTCTTTCTTCGTGCTCTACCCTCTGAGCTACCTCACTCACAAAGGCGGCAGGCGTTATTCTGTGTTTTGGTCACTGAACACCACCGCCTCATGTCCTTACTCTTTGAATTATACAAAAGATATTCTCTTTTTTCTTGAAAAAAAAGTTGCGAACTTTCAAAATTTAAAGATATTCCTTAAAATCATTCTCAAATACCAAAGTTAGTGTTCTCATCAGCTCGTTCTGGAAAACTCTTTTTTCGGTGTATCTTAAGTTGCTTTCCTCAATTTTTCTCTTGGCTTCTGCAAAATATCTCTTTCTTGCTTTAATAAGAGCTTCGTCTGGATAGCATGCAAGTTTTAGATTCGTCAACCCCCAGCTAATTTCCCTGTACATATCCGGACACTCCTCCATAAGCTCAAAAGCACAATCAAAGAATAATATTTGAGGATTGATTTTTCTCCATCTCTTTACTACACCCGGCACTTCATAAGCCTTCACAAAATGCTCTGTCTCATCTACTATGTTATGTAATTTCTGACTAAGTTCCCCTTTGCCAAGAAACAGTTTGTCTGTATATTTTCTGACTTCAAGTAACTTATCATTCATGTATTCCCAGACATCAACTTGCTTCTCACCTTCCGGTACCCTGTTATAGCAGTCTGTCTTTTCATACAGGGCTAATATGTCCCAAAGCATTCCATAAACCGTTTGAATTGATGTTTTAATCTCATTTGCCATAATAAAATCCTCCTGTGTTTACTCTCTGTTTACTATTTGTTTACTCTTTACATAATACAGATAAAAACCCGCAATATATTGCTGGTTTCTAAAGCAATTGCCAGTTTTTCTAAATTTATGAATTTAATTATCGTCAGTTGATGCACTTTTATCACAAAAAAACGTTGCGAACTTGTGGTTCACAGCGTTTTTGCTTTCATATCATATTTGCACTGCTTGCTTATACTTTATAATCCATCCTCCATTGACAAACTCATTAATCTGTTCTCCCTTTGTCTGATATTTTGTAAGCATATTCTTTCCGAAAATAATAAACCATCCATTTCTTTCATCTTCCAAAAAGCGATATGGTACTTCTACTATATTTTCTCCCTGACTCCACTTATATAGTGAATAGTTTCGATAATGACCATGTCCCCTTCCGGGATAAGTAAACCTAATATTTTGATATAAGCATTCTCTTACTCTTTCATAAAACTGATTACTGTAAATATTCGGATAGTCAATATTTCCTTCATTTATTATTCCCCAAATATCAATGGAATTCTCCGTTTTCCAGAACAATGGCTTACGCAGTATTGGTTCCCATCCCTTTTCTATAAATGGTCTTATTTCATTATTTTTACAACGCAAGGCTGAACTATGAATGCTATCTTTTGAACAACATACTTTCTTCCAAATCTGTATTGCTCCAGGTAAAACGTGAATATTCCCTGTACTAAAGTCAAAATCTTTATAATACATAGATATTTTATATTCTTTATCTTTTATAGAAAACTCAATCCAATAATATTCTAAATATTCGCTGCAATAATTCTTAAAAGCTTCAATATCATCAATCTGTTGCTGTTTTATTGCTTCTTTTTCTACTACAATTTTATATGTATTAATTTCTGTTACATCCAAATTATTCTTCAAGTTACTTTCATAAATTTGAACCATTTTCTGATAAACCGCTTTGTTAAAATCTTCTATTTTTGCACACATAAGTTTTTCCTCTCCAGCAAATAAATTAATCCCTGATTCCATCTTTGGCAAAGCTTCATATACACGTTTTCATCTATAACGCTCTAAAATCCCTTTACACTTTTCAAAAATACGATTTCTTAGCTCAATCGGCTTCAATATTTCAACATAATCAGAACACTGCATTACCCAAGCTTCTATTGTCTTTGGAACACATTTCACTTCCACTTCATCCCATTTATCATCCATATGTTGAATAAAGGTATAGCGGTCTCCAAAATAGTCATGTAAAAGTGTATATCTTTCCCTATCTAATTTCAATCTTATAGGACTGGCCTCTCCAAAAAACATATACATATGTTCTGACTGAAATTGAGATGCAATTTTATCATTCCATTCTATGGGAAGTCCTTTTACCTGACGCTTTGGTTTTCTTATCTCTGACACAACCGTTTCATTATCCAATACGGATATTTTTGTTTTATCTGTAATATCAGACATCAAATCAATTCTGTAGAATGCAACATTATTATAAGGTTCCACACTGCATATCAAATAAGGTTTTCCATTATACAAAATCACATAATACGGATTAGCTACATATATCATTTTTTCACCTGAAGGCTTTTTCCTTGGAACAAGTTCCTTCTTCTCATTATATCCATGAAAATGAAATGAAATTTTCTTTCCCCTGCCATGATCTGCTTCAATCGCTTTTCGAATAATGTTCAGGTTTTCTCTGACTACTGCCTCATCAACTCTGGAATCCTCAAATACGCTTGAAATACTATTACTAATTTTCCCTGTTGTTTCGCTAATAAAGGGAGAATATTTCGGATAATTTGTACTAGACAGAGATTGTAGCTTCCTAATTAGCCTTTCCTTGGTCTCTGAATTAATATTTTTCAAAAATAGTACAGCTTCTATAACCTGATTTAATTCTTCAAATGAAAATAATTGATTGTATCTGAGGCTTCTCAGTTGAAGTTTCTTTGCCCCTTCTTGTTCTAATCCGGCATCACGGGCACGTAACTTCTCTTCCAGACCTTTTGGAATAATTTTATAGTCAGCAATGGTAAAGCGACTATCAACAAAACCGTCTTCTTCCTCTGGATTTAACTCTTTCATCATCACCTTTAAATAATCTGTTAAGGTTCGTTCAGAACAAGGATGTTCATGTTTCTTCATCAAACCAAGAATCTCCGCCTGAGAAATAGTTGTACATTCATCCGTCTCTTCCTGCAAAATCTTTAAAATCTCTAATATTCTTCCAATAAAATCAAAATCATGCACTATATTTTTCTTCTTTTCCATTGTTTTCTCTCTCAAAAAGGGGCTTTTTGCTTACCACCCACATCGTTTTTGTCTTAACAGCCTGTTTTTTATTTGTCTCACAAAATTCTCCGGACCGACTACTTTCAAAGTCGGCCCAAAACCCAGAATTTTAATGATTAACTCTGTCTCATCCTCTGCTTCATATTTCAAACAGATTTTATAGGTTTCCTCATCCAGACGTTCTGTAATCTTCTCATAGATGGAAAATTGCAACATGGCTCTTTCTAACGTATTCCTTTCATCCCTTAGCAGCAATTCCACCCTATGTTTCTCATAGACTTTTACGTCCTCTTTATCTGCCTCAAATACTTCACCTAATTGACACAACCTCACTTTTGCTAAATTTATGATTCTTGTTTCTGTTCTTTCCAAAGAAATAACCCTGAATTTATCATCACACTGAGAATATTCCAGCCGAACAGGTGTACAGGTAATCCAGATATCTGAACCATTTTTTAAGTGGTAAAGCAGTCTGACAGAACGATGATTTTTTATTGCATTTAATATCTTTTGAAAAATCCTGATATAGTGTTCGTTTTCAAAAGGATCCCCGTCTAAAAAACGGTCATAATATACAAAATCCTCTGGATGAAACAAGGGTTCCACATCTTCCAGTCCCTCCGTCTTTGGGCAAAACAGTTTTATTCTCGGATCCAAGAGGAGAGACTTCATCCATCTTTTTTGCAAGTTTGTCAGCGGCATACTTGTCTTTCTGTGAATAAGCGCTCGTCCCTCTTCATCCAGAAATGGCCACTTTCCATTTGCTGATAATTCGTCTGGAATCACGAACCCGCTTTCACCAAATGCTTTTTCTTCCACGATTTTTCCTATTTCCCCTTTGTCTAAAGGCTTTTCCAAAGCTTTGTCAAGTATTGACGCTATTGTATTGTAATAACTTCCATAAATCTCATGAAACAGCATCCCCTTCTCCTCCAAGGTACATATCATACAATTCTTCCAAATCTTTCCTAAACAGTTTTTCTAATTCCGGATTATCACTTTCGATTTTTAAAATTCTGCCAATAAATGTCCGAATCCATGGAACAAGTTCCATGGCATCATAAGTGTCCACCACATATTTGTATGTTATATCGTTGATTTTGCAGACACGTCCGTTTCTCTTTTCTCTGTTAAGTCTCTGCAATATAAAATCTTCCTTCTTTCCCACACGAATCGTGATTTCCACATGAGAAATACTTTTGTCACTGCCCACAACCGCTCCCCATATATAGGGTTTACTCTTACGATATTGTATGTCATAATCCTGATAATTCTCACATACTTCTTTCACTTGGACTGATTTGATATTATCCAGTCTGATAAAAGAAAGTCCATGCCTTCCATCATCATAGCACAATAAATATTCCCTTCCATTCTGGGTGCTCACATAAATTTTAACAGGGTATACTTCTTTCCTGAGATTCTTATGATTCTTGAACAACGTAACCTCAATATATTTCTTATTAGAAATTCCTTCCAGTATACTTTCTACTATCTCACTTTCTAAAGCAAAAAGTATATAATGATGTTTATACCAAAAGCTGGATTCCCCTAATGCCAATTCTTTTTTATCCAAAAGACAGGAGCCAATAACCCCCAGTGGACCCACTTCTGCGAAAAACTCAATAGCATCCTTCCATGAAGCTAAATCAATCTTATTTTCTGCTAACGCATAAAAATCCTGATTGCGTGTTCCCTTTGTTTTTTGCAAAATCCCCAGTTTTGCATAAGCATTCAATTTATTTCTCACTGTTCTTTCATCTATCAGAATTTCCTGCTGCATGTAATTAAAATAATCATCTTGCAATTTGTCCAAAATTTCTCTGATAGATAACCAGGTTTTCTCCTCCATAAAATCTAACAGAAAGAAGTGCAGAAGAACATCATTTTGAGAAAATGTACTTGTTTTAAATGCCTGATACAGAGGATTATGGACAACATTTCTGCTGTCCACAGAAATAAACTGTGTTTTGCCGGATGGTGACTGTGTAAATGACATGTATTCTCCAAGCCAGCTTTCAATCCTCCGTCGTATATCGTCATAAGTTCTTGCACTCTTATAACCAACCTCACCTCTGCTTTTAAATCCATAAACATAAAATTCCCGTATGTAATCCTGCACTTTATTAAAATTTTTAATCAACTCATGATAGGCCACTCCATCACCTTCTTATGTGTTTTTCATAAACATTTGTATCATTATTTCATATGATACCATTCGCAGATAACCATGACAAGCAAAACGTTCTCTCGTTTCCACTTCCATATCCATGCTATCTTTTTAGAAATTTCTCCTTGACATACAACAGGCCAGCCCCTATAATGAACATTGTTCATTTTCAAAGGAGGTTTGGTTTTGAATACTGTTGTAACTTCAAAAGAAGCAATTTTAAAAGCCAGCCGGAATCTGGTGCAGACACAGGGATGGGGCGCAGTGAATATCCGCACCGTTGCTTCTGCCTGTGGAATTTCGGTAGGCTCTATCTACAACTATTTTCCTTCAAAATCTGATTTAATGAAAGCAACGGTGGAAAGTGTGTGGTGTGATATTTTTCATACTGATAAAAGCCCGTCAGACTTCGATAGCTTTGAAGCCTGTATCCAGTGGGCATTTGATAGCATGAAAAAGGGAGAAGAAACTTATCCTGAGTTTTTCACCCTGCATTCCATGAGTTTTGTGGGAAAGGAAAAAGCAGATGGTCAACAGCGCATGGCGCAGTCCTGGCAGCATATCCGGGAAGGTCTTTGTCAGGTTTTAAAGCAAGATAAGAAGGTACAGCCTGACGTGTTTGACGAATCTTTTACCCCGGAAGCTTTTGTTGAAATTATTTTTTCTTTAATCTTATCTGCTCTTCTTCGGCATTCCTATGACTGCACAGGAATCCTTGGAATGATTCGCAGAACACTTTATCATTAGGAGGCATGATTATGCAGGCTATTATGGAAACACTTTTTGATGCTGTTTACCTGGTATCGGTTATTACCATCGGAATTCTCATGATTCAGAAATGCCAGGGAGAGAAACAATACCGTCTGTTTGGTATTATGGCAGTGGTTCTTGGATTTGGAGATGCTTTTCATCTCATTCCCAGAGCTTACGCACTTTGTACTACAGGACTTGAGCACTTTGCAACTACCTTAGGCATGGGAAAATTTATTACTTCCATTACTATGACCATCTTTTATATTCTTCTGTATTATGTATGGAGAACCCGCTATCATATTGATGGTCAGAAATCACTTACCACTTTGGTATATTTACTGGCAGGACTTCGAATTGGCCTATGCCTGTTCCCGCAAAATCAATGGCTCAGCAGCCACTCTCCTCTTTCCTGGGGAATTTACCGCAACATTCCATTTGCCCTCTTAGGACTTCTGGTCATTATACTGTTTTTCCAAAGCGCCAAAAAACACCAGGACCATGACTTCCGGTTCATGTGGCTTACCATTGTACTTAGTTTTGGTTTTTATATTCCTGTTGTCTTGTGGGCAGATACCCTTCCTATGATTGGCATGTTAATGATACCAAAAACCTGCGCTTATGTCTGGACCGTATGCATTGGATTCCAGGCAATGAGAAAGGAGCTTAAAAAATGAAAAAATTATGGAACACTTCAATGATTTACCTGATTCTTGCCTTGGCAGGCGGTGTTTTTTACCGGGAATTCAGCAAATTTCATGGTTACATGGGAAGAACAACACTGGCATATGTTCATACCCACCTTCTGGTGCTTGGCATGTTCCTCTTTCTTCTGACTATCCTGTTTGCCAACCAGAAACCGGAACTTTTACATAATAAACTCTTCCAGAGATTCTTTGTTTTACATAACATTGCCCTTCCTTTTATGGTAATCATGATGCTGGTAAGAGGCGTTTTACAGGTTTTAGAAGCCCAGCTTACAAGCGCAGCCAATGCCATGATTTCCGGTTTTGCAGGCATCGCACATATTCTCATAACAATTTCTATGGTAATGTATTTGCTTGCTCTGAAAAAAAACTTTTGTAGTAAATGAAAAATAAAATATCAGGATGTCACACAAACTCCCTTTTCTGTGACATCCTAATATTTTATTTCTATGATATCCTGTCTCCTCCATTGAGTTCTTCCATAATACCCTCTTCCAAAATACTTTTTCCTGCCCATTCCATGGCAAGAATACAAATGATAAGATTCAGAACCAACATTACAACCACAGGCATTACCGACACCCATGCTACTGGATGCAGATAGAGGTAGACTCGAACCATAACATAATAAAGAATCTTTTGCATCGGAACATACAGTGCAAACATCAGTAGATTGGCATAAATGCCATAGCGGATTCCTTCTTTAAACAACATTCGGCGAAAGCCTCCATCTGTAATTCCCATGGCGCGCAAAATACCAAATTCATGTTTTCGTGCCGCCACCAGATATTGCATACTATTGATAATATGCAGAATACTAATACCAAGCAGGACAAAAGCAACACCATAGAAAAAGAGCATCTTTTGTTCTATAAAAGCATTTTCAGTTTTAATCGCCTGGGTATAATCCTTTACCATACATTTTGACACACTTTTGGTGAGTTGTCTTATTTCGCTGGAAACAGCTGCCCCATCTACGCCTTCCTTCAGCGTAATCCCCATATTATGATATCCGGTCACACCAAAATATTTTTCCATCTGCTCTTCTGTCATAATAATGTCCACCGTAGACGATTCCTCGTCCCCAATAAAAGCATCTGTTTTGGCAAGTGGTCTGGATGCAAGGGCTGCTACCTCAAGTTTCTGCTCTGTATAGAAGGAATCCTCTTCCTGAAATTTCAGCACCTCTGCCGGTACTTCTGTACTTTTGGGAGTTTTCAATGTGACGAAATCACCTGTTTTCATGTCAATACCATCATACGTTCCCTGACCGCCCATAATAGTTTTAAAAATAACCGTATCTTCCTTGCGCATGGTATCTGGATCAATACTTCCTTCCAGTAAATAGTCTGAAAGCTCCAAAAGCATCTCATCATCATATCCATAGACATTGACCTTCAATTTATAATCGTCATCGCCCTCAATGGTTGCCATACCATGATACTTTTCCATTAACACCGGATCCGGTTTTAGGTCGTCCGAAGGGTCTGTTTCTGCAAAATAAGAAGTCCAAATCAGCTTCCCATCATAAAGAGGAATTTCCCCCAACATGTAATTCATGGTATTCACAGACTCAACATCAGGAAGCTTTCGGATTTCCTCAGCTATATACGCTGGAATCATATGGCCTAAATCATCTGAGTCCTCGAATACCTGAATATCAGAGCCAAGCCCATCATCTGCTTTAAAAGTCAGTTCATTATGAATTTTTGTATTCTCAGTCACATAAGTGGCTCCCAAAAAAATAATACCACCAATAGAAAGGGAAAACAAAATGCCGAAAAAGCTACTTATTTTTCCAAACATAAACTTCTTTGTAAGAATATCAGAGAGATTTTCCCTGTGAAGGCAATAAATTTTCCGGTTTTTCTTTCTTTTTCCAGATTCCTTTCGTATCATCTGTCCCCAGGAATAGCTCCGCATTTTTCGCACCAAATAAAAGCTCATCACAGCTAAAACCACCACAAAGAAAATCAGGCTGCACCAAATCAGCTTTTCATCTATGTAAAACCTGCCTGCCTCTCCGATATTTGCCGCTGAAATTCCGGCTAGCTCCTGCTTCCCCCCAATATGTCGTAATCCCTTGTTCTGTACACCTACAAAAATCTGACCGATTTTTCCATACAGCAAGGCAGCAACACTATTTCCCAACAGACAGCCCAGCGGAAATCCTGCTGCAAAAATCAACAAAAGTTCTCCCAACAGACTTCCAAAAGTATATCCCTCTGCCATTCCAAGGGTCTGCATAATACTGTACTGTGACATACGCTTTCGCACAGACACTTGAAAAAGACTGTAGAGAATAAAAACGCCAAACACACCAAGAGCTATGAGTATTACTTTATTTGTCAACTGTCCGCCTTCATTGTAATAAGCATAAAGATAGGGAATACCGGTTCCTTCTTCCGTAAAACTTACTTTTAAAACTTCCCAATAGGCAGAAGGCGCTGTTCCTTTGAAATATCCATCAAGTTCACTGTTTCTACGGATGCTTTCCTTTTCTACATCAAACTCTTTGCAAAAAGCAGCCAACTGTTTATAAAGCGGACGGTTTTCCATAAATTTGAAGTAAAAAAACACACCGTTTTGCCCATAATCTATACTTTCATGGACAAATACCTGCATGTAGTCCTCTGTGCCTTCCACAGACTCGCTCAAGATACCGCTTAGCAGAAATCGTTCTCCATCCAGAACCACTTCACTTCCGATTTTCTCCGGAATTCCAAGATTTCGCAATACATAAGTGTCCATGGCAACTTCATTTGTAGCTTTTGGATAACTGCCCTTTAAGAGTGTGCGGTTCATCATATGCCGATAAGATTCATCCCCATAAGCTAACATAATTTTGTAAGGCTCTTCCATAACTTTCCGAATGGTAATGGTACCGGACGCCTCTATTTCATATCCGTTTCCGTTCTTTTTTTCCAGAAGGCGCTGTGCCTCCTTGGCATCACTCTGGAAGTAATAATGCCAATCCCCATACTCCTGCCTGACTTTTTCTATGTTCTGCTGCTTCCCACTATAGAGAAGAGAACCTACTCCACTAAGAAGTGCTGCGGAAAGAAGAACTCCGAGAAACAAAGAGAACGTCTGCTTTTTATAATAACGAAGATATGCAAAAGATAATTTCAACACGCCTTTCATGACTGCTCACCACCTTTTGCCTGAAAGCTTCTTTTCCCTGTAAGAATCTCTCCGTCCTCAATATGAATCACCCTGTCACAGGTCTGCGCAATGGCTTCATTATGTGTCACCATAAGAATGGTCTGCTTATATTTTCTACAGCTGGATTTTAATAACCCCATAACCTCAATGGTTGTGGCAGAATCCAGATTTCCCGTAGGTTCGTCACTAAACTGTACCCCTATCCCCTTATGCCTTGAAAATAGGGGCTTTAACGGTATGTACATTTGTGTACTGTGTACATTTTCTTTATACGTTAAAAGCAAGCAGATCTTTTCTTTCCAGAAGTCCCCACTTGCTTTTATATATTAATAATACTTATGTCCATTGCTTGCTGCAATACATTTTTGTTTTAATTCTCGGCTTATTTCAAACCTTTCATAATATTCATCTGATTCTGTTTCAAATGCATATTTATATACTTTCACAACTTCTTCGCAATTACTTTGAAATTGACTTTCTTCAACTGTACTATTTCCATCTCCAATCAATCTATTTACAAATCTCTGGTAAGCTTTTAACTCTGGTAATACGCTTGCAACAAAAGCACTTTTCCCCTCTAAAAATTTTTTCTTTTCTGGAATATCAATAATATCAAGTAATATAATACATGCTACAAATAGTGATATAAAATATGACTCTGAACTTATGTATGTTCCTGTAGAACTTGGTACTGATTCAATTCGACTCTTGTAAATCAGTTTATCTCGCAAAGATAAGTGATAATAGTCACTCAACTCTTCCGCTAGTTGATGCAACCAATATTTTCTCTCTGTTCGTTGTTCAGAAAATTCTATAGACTGTTTTTGATACCGATCCATTACTGGAAGATTTATATTCACATCAAAAAACTTATTCAAATATCTGGTTGCATCAAATCCACTTCCATAATAATTTGTTATGGTATGTATTAACTGCTCCTTATTAAGAGACACCACGAAAATCACACGCTCATCATCAAAATAGTGTTTGATTCTCTCCAACATTTCTATGGCAAAAGATGGTCTGCAGCGATCCAATTCATCAATAAATATAATCAGTTTCTGCGCTCTTTCTACAATAATGTCATTGAAGATTCCTTTTACTCGTTCCCGGATTTCTTCCTCTGTTTGTACAAGGGATAAAATATCCATACTTTTCCCTTGCAACTTTTCAATTGCGGTGAATGGATTTGCTTTAAACTCACCTAGTGATATAGGTAATGTTGCTACTACCTCTATTAGTTTTTTACTTATCTTTTCGGAATCTATTTTCGTATCATAAACACCCTTGCAAGTTTTTGTCATTACTAGTAGCAGTGACATAAGTGGATCACTATGATTGTCATACATCCATGCATTATAATATATTGGCAAATAAGAATGTTTCAACTCCATTTTAGCTATCATCTCATTGTCCTTCAAATATTTATAAGACGGAAGTTTCTCTATCGAATTTTCTTCATCTGCCCATTGATTTACCAACACATATTTTAGCACTTCTTCAATCTGTCGGACAAAAAATGTCTTTCCATCTCCCCATTTCGCATCCAAGCTAATGCAAGCACTTTCATCTATGAGTTCTAACCCATCTATAAACTCTTTTATATCTTTATTTCTCTCAAAAGTATTGTTCTTTATGGATGTCCAGATATTTATATCCGTTGCTTCCTGAACATATTTCTTCATATATTGTATTCTCCTTTATCATGAACTCCAATTATGGCTGAATATAATTAACATCTCTATTGTCTCACACAATCTAAACATCAACAATACCTTTTTATTTCAACAACTACCAGCAGGCACGTTCTTCTCGCCCCTGCCAATCGCTGATTATTTTCTTCTTCATTAAAAATTCTTGATCAGATTCAAGTCTCTTTTATTCAATGCTTTTCGCATTGCTTCATTTTCTTTCCGTAATGTCTCATTTTCTCTTTTTAGTTTTGCTACCTGCTGTTCTAATTGCAGGATGCGACTGTCCATCGCCATATCTAAAATCTTTCTTCTTTTATCTACCATACCTGCTTGTAGCTGCAAGGCATGATCTACTGCTTTTCGTACTTCCGGGTTCTTATAAAAAAATCCTCTGGACAGTCCGGTCTTTTGCATCAACTTGGGGACTGTTACTTTATCCTCTTCTTCAATCATCTCCTGAATTGCCAATTTTGCCCTCTGAATCTTCTCCATGCTCTGCTTATGGTTTATTTCCAGCATCTTGTCATATTTGCTCATACTCTTTCCCCCATCCTGCCAAGTTCGCCCGGATCATCCGGCTCATCTCTGCTCTGATTTCTCTTGTTTCATCTGCAATGATCTGAAGACTCATCTTTCGATAAAACTTCACATTCTTTACCGATGTATGCCCCAGTAGTTTTGCGATGGTCCAATCATCCAGATGCATCTCTGTTAGTCGGATGCCATATACATGGCGGAACATATGTGTTCCAAAGCCGAATAATTCGCCGTTATCATCTCGCAGATCTTTTTTCTGAATGATGGCCATCACTCTATTTTGAACGGTATTATACTGCAAAGGTTTCCGGGTATTTTTCTCATCTACAAAAATGTAAATCGTATCTCCATACATTTTCTCGGTGTACTCAATTGCTTTTTCAATCAGTAGTTCCAATTCTGCACTAATGGGTTTCATAAATGTGTGTGTTTTCATCTGCCTGATCTGAATCATAGGATGCCCATTCTGCCGATATAGGCAGTCCCTCTGAAGAGTTAAGGTATCGGAGATTCTTGTCCCCAACATTTGGTGAATGATCATGAGTCGCTCAATCTGCTCATCCAGTTCTGCAAGCGCTGCATTAAAACGAATCAGCTCACTGTCTGAATAAGATTTCAATTTAGGCTGCACTTGTTTGGGAAGGTCACTGGTCAGGAATATACTTTCCAGATGCGAATATCCATATAACTTCCCGATGGTTTCCAGTATCCCTCGGAGTCTTGTCAGATCCATTCGGTAATTGTTCACACCTTCTGCTTCTGTTGCAAGGTACGTCAGATATTCTTCCAGCAACTCCCGATTTAGTTCTTCTGCCGAATGGATTTGGGGATATGTTTCTTTCAGATATTTGGATAACCTCCGGATGGCTGTCAGCTCTTTGATGATCGTTGCAATCGCTTCATGATGTAAATGTTCATAAACTGCCTTTTTTGTTTCTTCCCGCAAGTCATCCTGGATAATCGTTGTCAAATTCAAAGTCTGCACATTTTTAATCGGATTCTTTTTATAGGCAATGTCCAGATTCTCTAATTTCCAGATATCTTTCTCAATCTCATCCCGTTCCTCTTCCTTTTCTGTAAATTGATATACCTTACGCACATACGTGATGAGACTCGATGGCAATGTCTTTTCTTTCCCATATACGCTGACTCCCGGTACTGTCAGTTTCTGTCCATGTTCCAGAAGCCAGCTCCGGATTTTTAACAGCCATTGCTCCCATTCAAGTTCCTGTAAACTCTCTACCCGGATATGCTTATCCTTCAACACCATGCAAAATCTCTGATAGGTCGCTCGTTCTTGTATCATCGTTGTCAAAGCACATTGTTGACTTCGTTCCTCAATAAATGAACAGAATTCTTTTTGAAGTCCTTTTGTTGGAAGCAGTCCTAAATCAAAACAATGAGATTCCTTTACATTCTTTTTCTGCTTCTCTTCTGCTCTTGCATAGCAGTTCAAATCTGTTAGATATAATTTTTCATCCATGGAACTCTCCTTTCATCAGTTCCGCCGCAAAGCTGTGGGTTTCTTCCTGGAAGTATGCTTCACTGGCTTTTTCCAGTTTCTTTGGCATATAATCCACATACTGTCTAGTCATTTCTTCATATTCATGCCCCAGATAATCCCGCACTGCCTGGAGGGAAATCCCGCTATCATAATACAGCGTAGCCAAGTTATGACGGTAATCATGGGATTTGAAAAGGTATTCCCCATCTGCGATCTGATATTTCTCACAGTATTTCAGCATCTGATACCGGAAGGTTCCATACCGGAAAGCGCCTCCTGTCTGATTCTGAAACAGATATTCTTCCGGTCCAATCTGATATTTCTTTTTATACACCTGTACCAGTTTGTACAATGCTTCCGGAATGGGAATCCGCTTATAAGTTTTCATTTTTACCTGATAGACCTTCAGCCAGTAATCTCCATCCTTTTCTTCATAACCATCACCTGTCAGGGTACACACTTCGCTTCCCCGGATTCCGGTACACCATAGATGAAGGAACATCAGTCGGAGATGTTCTGGGAATTCTGCCAGCTTAGACAAAATTTCCGTATATACTCCTTCTGGTACGCTGCGGTCATTGTGGACACGCACTTCTTTTTGAAGATAATATTCATGCCGGAAGGGGATCTTTTTCAAGTACCTCTTGACTACGAGAAAATTGTAAAACTGCAGGATCATAAAAATCCGCCCATTGGCTGTTGCTTCACGTGTATTCTGATTACGGATGCCCTCCAGATATTTCTGGATCTTCTCTGCTTCCATTTCATAGATCGGCTTTTTTTCTCCATTAAAATGTACCAGAAATGTACGAAGTTCCAGTAGCTTGATTCGGATGGTGCTGATGCATAAATCTGTGATTCCAAACAGATACCGCAAATATTTTTGCAAAATCTTTTGATTCTCCAAATTTGTCACTTCTTTAAAGGACACCAGTTCTATAGGTTTGCTGGGGTTCATCCGTTCTTTAGAAAAATGGAAGCGTTCCAAAAACCACACGTTTGCTTGCCAATGAATTTCTGATGCCTGTATAAACAATATCTTTCTGCTCGTTCTCAGGATGCCAAATACAGTACGTTTCTTTCTCCCTTTAAACTCTTCCGCAAGTTCCTGTTCAAACTGCTGTTCTTTATCCAGTGTCATGGTTTCAATATCAGCCACTTGATGTTTCACACAAAATTGATAAAACCTTCGCAGTGCCAGCAGCTTCTCTTTTCGCATCTCTCCTTCGTAGGTATGTATCACCACTTTCAATACCGTAAAAATCTGCATTTTCAAATTTCTCGGACACCCCAGTGTAAAATCCCACAACAGTTCCTTTCCGTCTTTGCTTGCCAGAAAAGATTCCGCTATCTCAATCTCCGGATAATGGGTAAGGCACATCCACTGATCACGATACTCTGTAGTATATTTCCTCTGTCCTGCCAGCGTTTTTAGTTCTTCCTTCATCCGATGGAGGAAAATTCTGTCGAATCCCCGAAGGCAAGTAATCGGTACATGAACGATTTCATTTCTTTCCAAATACCCTTCATACCGGACTCTTAGGGCTGCATTCATCTCCGAAATATCAGTAATTCCCGCTTCTATCAGGAACTTCTTTACCCGGTTTCGTATTGTTCCATTTATCTCTGTACAGGCATCCACCTGTTCACTGATTCTTTGTTCCAGTGCTTCCCGCTTTTCCTGCTCTTCATATACATATAATTGATAAGCGGGCATGTCCTTCACCTCCTACAGGAGTTTCTCCACATCATAAAGTACGGAATGTTTTGCATAATATTGGTCGCTGGCTTCCATAAGCTGGTCGTCTACAATGTTCAGATATTTGATGGTCGTGTCGGTGTGTTTATGTCCATACGCCTCACTGATCATTTCCAGCGGCCATCCGGCATCCCGTCTCATATTCCCGAAATATCTCCGCAGCATATGGGGTGTCGTATGGATACCCGTTTTTTTCTCCATCCGTTCCAACATTCGGTAGACCGCATCCACCTGCAATGCTTTCCCTTTCGTCTCTCCTTCGATGTTTACAAACAACATCTGCTGATGCTGCAGAAGTTCCCGGTATTTTGACAGATAAAACAGTAAAAACTGAAAGGTGGCATCACTAACCTTAGCTTTTCTGTAGGCGGCATTCTTTGCCCTTGCCCTGTTCTCATTGTCATCCCGGAAAAATACCCGGATAGTATGTCGCTCATAATCAATATCCCTGGTATAATCCACACCTAGAATCTCACCGATCCGGTATCCTGTCTCTGCCAGCAGCATGATAAGAAGCTGATCCCTGCAATTGGTACACTGCTTCAAAAGTTCTAAAATCTCATTATGCTCTGCCGGACGGACATTTCGTTCTTCCTCTTTCAGATATCCATTAAATGACCGGAACCGCAGTTTCCTTTTCACGCCGATAGAATCATGGGTGGTAAAGCTGTCATAATATAACACCTTCAGTCTTTCCATATCTGCTTCCAGTTCTAAAAAGCAGAAAAACCTGAACACGTCTTTTAAATACGCATTACAGGTTTTATTGCTTGGCAGTTTCTCTTTCTTGTCATTCAAATGATTTCCAACTTTCAGCCAGTGGAGAAATCCCACATAATGTTCATATTGTTCCTGGAATTCCTGTTCCGCCACTTGGGACAGTTCCAATTCTGTTTCATTCAGATATTCCAAGTAAAACCGAATGGATTTTGCCCTTCGGCCAACAGTATTCGGGGAACGGTTTGCTCTGATCAAATGCGTCAGATATTTTGACGGGAGCAGCACCATCTGCCAGCTCTGGTGATCCCTGATCAAGAAATATTCCTTTTTCCCTTCCCAGATATGTTCCACTGCATATCGTGCCATTTTGCTCACCGTCCTTTCCTCTAACGCTATACACAGTATATCCACTTCATGCCAAAATAGCTATTCATCAATACCAACAATCCCTCCAAAACCACCTCAAAAACTGTACTAAACTTTTCCTGTAAAAATGTCCAAAAATGAAGCACAAGCAACAAGGCTGGAAAGGGGATTTTTCCTGTTACAAATAGTATTCCACACCTTTCCGGCTGCGGATAAAATCCTGCACCTCTCTCAATTCTTCAGCCATCTGACAGGGTGGAAGGGCACACATCACATCTTCATGATACTTTCCGCCTTTTACAGCCCGAAAATCTAAAATAGAAACCACACAGGTATCTGTTTCTGTCCGGATGGCACGTCCAAACCCTTGCCGCAGTTTCTTCTGCATATCCGGCACAATAATCGCCTGGATATAATCTTCCAATGATTCATAGGTTTCTTTCTCCGCCTCGCTGATAGGATCTGGCACTGCAAAAGGCAGCTTCACGATAATCAGCGAAGATACCATATCCCCCGGAAAGTCCACCCCTTCCCAACAGGATCCGGCTGCAAACAGCACCGCATTCTCCATCGTCTTAAACCGCAGGATTTCTTCCTGGGAATGTCTCCATACTTCTACCATCGGAAAGGGAATCCCATCCCTTAATATCTGGTACACGCTTCCCATCAATGTATAGGAAGTGAACAAGACCAGCGTATGCCCGTAAGTAGAACAGATCAGGGAATGGATCTGGCCTGCCACCATCTCAGCTTCTTCCCTGCTTCCCCTTTTACACTTCCGCAAAGTTTTTGGAAGATATAACAGACAGTTTTCTTCATACGCAAACGGGGATTCTGCCACATAAGACTGTACATCTGTACGTCCTTCCAGTCCGGTCATCTGCAAAGTACGTGCAAATCCTTTTCCTGCTTTCAAAGTTCCACTGGTCAAAATAACAGACAGTGCCTGTTCCCGATCCCACAGCATTTCCCGCAAGAGCTGTGGAATCTCCCGGCTGGCTGCGCATAAGACCGGAATCTTTTCTTTATCCATACGCAGATGGAGTACATACTTAGAATTTTTCTGTAAAAAACACTCTAGTACTTCTTTTGCCTCCTGAAGTCTGTTTAACACCCACTTTGGTACTACTCCCTTTAGCTGTTCCATCATTCTTTCAATCATCTGGATTCCCTCCCATAAACAAAATTCGCATTCTCCGGTCAACTGAAAATTTTCCTTTATACCATGGGAAAACATGTGACTTTCCCTGATAATCGTAAAAATACTATACATCCCGGCTTTTAAAGTTCGGGCTTCCACATTTTGATGTTCCCGTTCCAGATAATAAGCGATCTCCCGGATATCATCCATACATAAATTCTTCCCAAACATCTGCCTGGCCGCCTCCGGAAGTTTATGTGCTTCATCCACTACCAAAGCCCGGTAATCCGCCAGCAATGGTTTATACTCTTCCCTCCGGTGGAATGCATCTGCCAGTAAATAATTGTGATTACAAATCTGAAGGAACACATCCTGCTTTTTGGATTCTTCCAAGTATCTCTGATAGCGGCACATCTGCCTGCCCGGACATTCTCTTGGGCAGAACTTCGGCACACACACCAGCCTTCTGTCAAACCCACTCAAATCCTTTACGGTATCCATATCATAATGTTTCCGCAGAGACAGCAGTGCTTCTCTTTGGACTGCGTTCTTCTGCTTGTGACGGATAGCCTCGATTCTTCGTTCCAGCCTGTTATCACAAACAAAATGTTCTTTTCCTTTCCGTACCACTGCCCGAAGTGGTGTCTGAATAATGCCCTGTTCTACCAAAACTCTTGATAAAAACGGAACATATTCGGACAAGATCGCTTTTTGCAAGGCAATGCTGGAAGTGGATACTACCACCGGATGCTGTTTTGGCAGGCTGTTTCGTTCCATTAGTATGGAATATTTCTGCATCAACACGCAAGCTACCAGATAGGCATACGTCTTGCCAATTCCTACCCCTGCGTCACACAGCGCAATTCTTTCTCCCAGCAAGGTATCTAACATTTCATGGCACAAGCGGATCTGTTCTTCCCTGACCGCCAGTCCCTGTTCCGGAAGCAGCACCCGGAAAATCTTCTCTACTTCCTGATGCGCCCTCTTTTGATATTCAACTTTGTAAAACATATTGCTTCTTCTTTCCGCATGACGTTAATACCACAAGGATACGGCTGTAGGATCTCCCACAGCCGCATATATCTGATATCAACGACACACTCTTTTTTGATTTCTTATCGTTTTTTCTTTAGCACCGTATTTGTCCTCGACTCCCCGGCTGCCGCACCACATCTATGGCAGGGAACATTACAGGCGGATGCTTCGCTTCGCATCGCTCGCAGATTTTCTGAAAGTCTTGCTGATTACAACTTGGAGTCCATCCTCTTCCTTGTGGGAAGAAATTCGTATCATTATCCCCCGCAGATGATCCTGGCGAAAGACCTGCGAAAGTCCATTCACAGCTATAAGGACTCGCTCAGAATGAGAACAGGCACTGACAGTTTTCTTACGAAATGATCCGCCCTAGTCTTGGTACAGACCTTGTCATAACAATCCTGCAGTGCTTGTCCCCATCCGTCCTGGCGCTTATGCTGTCACGCTTCTATCTTTGGGAACGTACCTGTAATGCTGGTATGCGGTTGTCAAGGAACGAGGGCCTATTACCCCTTTCATATATAGAGCCGATGAAAACCGCCTTTTTTCTTCACCCTTTCAAAAACTTTTTAATTTTTTTCTTCAGACGATCCATTCGTGTGTAAATCGTCTTTTCCGGGAGACCTGTCTGCTCTGCAATCTCCCGGATAGAAAATCCCCACATCTTCAGCAGTAAAATCTGCAAGGTTTTCTTATCCGATTCCAGAAGAATCTGCAGCAGTTGTTCATTTTCCACGCTGTCAAGTAACTGTTGGATTGTGAGTGCCACTGGAGATTGCTCTTCCAGCTCTTTGGTATATAGCTCTTCCTGATTTGGTGAAAAATGTTCCCAATATCTTCGTTCTGTATTAAAATCCTGCCAATCCAGTTCCCGAAGTCTTTGAATCACACTCTCACGTACACCGGATTCCCGTAAAATCCGTTCTTCTTGTTCCTTCCATTGTTTCCATTTCCGTTCTTCACTTGCTTTATGAAATATCACCTTTCTTTACCTCCGATCTGAATTTTTTGAAATCAAATCGGAGTGGCGGTGATCTTGCCCTCTCACATAGAAAAAGGATTAAAAACCAGAATTCTGTCCACAAAAAGAAAAGTGTCGCAATTCTGCTTCGAATTGCGACACAACCAAACGCTATATATAGAACTAAAACTCCTTCTTTTGTTGTAAACTTTCGTAACACCTACATGTCTTTCTTCCCTTAAAGATTTATATTCTGCTGTGACCTTTACTCTCATTTTTAATCTCGTTAAAGTTTAATTTTATTACAGAACTGGTTGGAAGAAAATATTATTTATTATTTTCAGTCTTTCTTACATAACTTTTTATAAATGACGTTCCTTATCCAACATTTAACTATACATCACGGTCTAAAACATTCTAGAATCCCAACTCCTTTATGGCACTATTCTTGTTTATTCAGACAGAAAAGAAATTGCACCGTTTTTAATTTCTAAGATTTCGTCGGCTTCTTCTGCCAAATGCTTACTGTGTGTAACCACAACAACACATTTTCCTAATTCATGTGCAGTCTTTTTCAGCAAAGCAATGATTTCATCAGCGGTAGTTTCATCAAGATTTCCCGTCGGTTCATCTGCCAAAAGTACATGAGCGTCGCTGGCTAATGCTCTTGCAATCGCCACACGCTGTTGCTGTCCGCCAGATAGTTGCAATACATTTCTCTGCCAGTATTCTTTTCCAATGCCGACTTCTTCCAATAATTTTTCAGCATTTCCACTACCACCTAATTTGACATTTTCAACCGTTGTCAAATAATCAATCAGATTATAATTTTGAAATACCAATGAGATATTATGCTTTCTGTGGTAATTCAGCCCTTTTTTTGTAATATCCTCGCCATTGCAAAGGACAGTCCCTTTTACTGCTGTATCTAAGCCTGCTAACAACGATAAGAGTGTTGTTTTTCCTGCACCACTCGGACCGATAATGGTATAAAAGATACCCTCCTCGAAAGTAGCAGATACATTATTCAAAATGGTTTTATCTTTTTTTGTTTTGTAAGCATAGCTTACATTCTTTACTTCTAACATTTTCGTCGTCCTCCTAACTCATTTCCGATAAAATATCTTTCGGGTTTCTCTTTAGTATTACAATTCCAGATACCAGAACAGAAGCCGTTATCAACACAAGAACACTTACACCGTCCAACAGATACATTTCTGGTGTAACCTCTACGCTGATACTCTGCACGTCCTGCTTTGGTGCAACGTATTCTGTGGATACTTTTCCCTCATTATTCTTTTCTTCCTCTTGCATTTGCTGAACCTGCTGTGATACCAGATAATTTGCCGTTACTTTGGAAACAGCAGGAGCGACAGCAAAGGATAACATAAGGGAAAGAACAGTAATCATAATCGCTTCGCTCCAAATTTGTCCGATAATTCTAAATTTCGGAACACCGAGAGATAAGAAAATACCGACTTCCTGCACTCGATTTTTCAGCCAGAACAGAAATACTAAAACAAGGATAACAAAACTTGCAACAGAGATTACCAATATCATCATTTCGCTTACTTTTGCTAAATCATTGAAGTTTGAGGACATGGTTTCGGAATTTCCGTTATTGTCAATCAAATCATATTGCTCCCAGTTGATGTCTACTTTTTGCAGATGTTCTTTTACTTTGTCGTAAGCTTCCACATCTTCCACTTTGAAATAGGCTCTTTCATATAATGGACTTGTTTCGCCCTCTGCCTTTTCTGGAAATCTCAAATCAGTAAATATCACATTTTCCGAACGGTAAGTATCTCCCTGCATAAGTGGGGACATCTTTTGATCCACTTGATAAATTCCAACAATCTCGGCTTCTGATACCTTTGAATTTTCAGTATCGTGGTAATCATTAAAAGAAATCTTATCGCCGATTTTCAGATTGTTTTGCTTTGCCAGTTCCTCTGAAATAACACACATATCTTTATCCTCTGGGGTTATCCTTCGTCCCTCTTTGATATGCAGGTTTCCAGATAAAACATTTCTGTCAAGTTTCATATCTTTGTTTCCAATTAAGCTTACCCCTCCCACATCTACGCTTTGGTCTACATCTTTATCTTCAATTCTTTGGAAATTTACAGGGTTTACAGGAGTTGTTGCTGTTGTAATATTGTAATCAGCAATTCCTTTTGTTTTTGCCAGTTTCTCAATGTCTTTTATATCTAAGCTTTCAAATTCATTTGTTGTCCAGCCTGACCAAGTCTCCACACCATTGATAATCTCTTTTTCCTGATGGTAGCCACCAAAACTACCTTCCTTATCATTACCAATCTTTTCTGAGCATTCACGAAGTCGTTTTGTTCGGTACTCTGCATTTCTTTCTAAAAGAAAGCCTGCACCTATGGCTTGTCTGGTTTTGTCCTGCACCTCAATACTGGCATTTTTGCTCGCCACACCTGCAAGAAGCAGGGTACTGATTGCAAAAACAATCAACAATAAGAGAATACTTTTTACGGGCTTTCTGAACACAGAACGCCTTGCCAATCCAAAAAAATTCATGTACTATCCCTCCATTTTCGCTAATATATCTTTCGGGTTTGCTCGTAATATCGGAAGAATGGAGCAACACAATGCTACCAAAATAACTGCACTGCCTAAAAGGAACAACATTCCAATATCTTGTATCTGCAAAACCACTTTCAGATTTTCTGTTACGCTTTCTGAACTGGTAATGATGTTTTGCAAAATGCCAGAGAACAATTCCCCAATCGCCGTTGCCCCTAAAACCGAAAGTGTAAATACACTGCCTGCTTCTAATAAAGTTTGCAGGAAAATTTCACTTTTTGTCTTTCCGAGGCTCATAAAGATTGCCACCTCTTTTTGTCTTGTCCGCATCCACATACATAACAGCAGAGAAACAACAACCGTACCAGTTACCAATGTAAGTATCAGCATGAGATTTGCCACCTTACCGATTTGTTCCAATGGGGCAGACATCTGTTGATAAAGCGTGTCGGAAGTGCTAAGCTCTACATCATTTCCCAATATTTTTTGCAGGCTGGTTTCCAGCACATCTAATTTTTCCGGTCTTTTTGAATAAACGCAGAGTTTTTCAAATTCAGCTTCTTTGAATAATTCTTTGTAAGTGCTGTTATCAATAAAGATTTGATTTTCTATTCGATTGACTGCGGTAGTTTCTGACGGCTGGTCTTTTTCCGCATTTCCTGCGGACTTGAAAATCCCAATAATCGCAACAGATACTTTTGCTCCGTTTTCTGTACCTAATTCAATCGTATCTCCAACCTTGAGCTCATTCTGATTTGCAAGGTTCGCATTGATAACAGCACCTTTTTTCTCATGTTTGATATAATCGCCAGAAGCTAAGCGGTACTGCATTTCTGAAAAAGGACTGTCTTTTTCCAAATCATCATAGGAGAGCAACGCTATTTTCAAATTTTCCTCATCCGTAGAAGTATTGAGCGTAACGGGAGCAAAATTATTCGGAAATACCTCTTGCCTACCAATGCGGTTGATAGACGAAACATCTTCCAGCGTTTCAATCTTGTTTACTTCATTCTCTGTTATCTTGCTGTCCTTACTTGTAATTTCAGCCACAATCTTAGAGTTTGTCTTTTCCTGCATGGCTTGTTTGGACTCATTTGTAGTCCTTAAAATCATGCTTGTACCTAAAATCATACTGTTTACAAGTATCAAAACAATCAACAGAAGAATGGTTTTTCCTTTTTTTCGCTGTAAATAGCGAAAACCAAGTTGATAAAACTTCATACTTCACACCTCTATTCCCAACGAGCTACGACAACCTTTGTTGCATTGAAATGATTTGTGTCTGCAAACTCTCCATAGAGATATACTTCAGATTGCTTTTTCACATCGGATATAGAACCCGTTGTTACATTTGTAACACCAGACTGTTTATTTAGTGTCGCAACAACAAATTCACAATCTGGGTTATAGGTTACAGAAACAGCATTCTCTTTTTTTTCCATTCCCGGTGCTTCTATTTTTATCCCAGCTCCCCCCTCAATATCTTTTGCTTGATTTACCAAGCAACCATTGTCTGTAAATTCCAAAACACTTCCTATCAAATTAGCAGAATCTAATATGTCGTTTCCTTTATTTTCTGAAGAACCATTTGCATTTTCTTCATTCGTATTAGAATTGACAATAGGATTCGGCGTATCTGGTTTCTCATCTGGACTTGCACCACACCCCGTCAATGCACAGATACATAATCCAACTGCTACAAATTTACTGATGTTTGTCTTTTTCATTTTTGTATTCCACCTTTCTTGTTCGATATGCCCCTATTGTAAAAGCAAACCATTCTAAAAATCCTGTAAAAAAGTAAGAAAATCATCATCATTTTTTAGAGGATTTTTACAGACTTTTCTGTTATACTGTCTATAATTCAAACTTCTTGGACTACTAATGTCCAAGATGATATATAGAAAAGGATTGATACATTATGAAAATACTTCTTCTGGAAGATGATTTAGAATTATGTAAAAATATAAAAATTTCGCTGGAAAAAGAAAACTATATGGTTGATTGTTGCAATGACGGGGAAACCGCTATGCTGTATGCCTTAAATACCGACTATGCTTATGACCTCGCCATTGTAGACCGTATGCTACCGATCATTGACGGTTTGACAATCATAAAATCTATGCGTAGAAAAGGAATATCTATTCCTATCCTTATCATTACTGCCATGAGTACCCTTGACAATCGGGTTGAGGGTTTAGACGGCGGTGCTGATGATTACTTAGTAAAGCCATTTCATATCAAAGAATTGCTTGCAAGGGTTCGGGCATTGACAAGGCGACCTGCCAATATCCAGCTATCTTCCAAATTAGAATATGGAGATTTAACTTTTGATAAAGACAGCCGAACCTTATCTACACCCGTCAATTCTATTTTATTAACTTCAAAGGAAACCGAATTGACTTTTGTATTGATGCAGAACCCAGAAACACTATTTTCCCGTGAACAGCTTATCCTTAAAATCTGGGGCAGTTCTTCCGAAGTAGAAACTGGCAATGTAGACAGTTACATTTCTTTTCTGCGAAAACGCCTAAAAGAATTAAAAAGTTCCTGTAAAATAACAACGGTCTACGGTGCAGGGTACAAACTGGAGAAAGAAACATGTTAAATAATTTATACCGAAAACTTCATATTCTGTTTGCAAGTTCTGTTATGCTGATTATTACCCTTGTGATTTCCTTTGTTGTTGCGAACACAGTTCACACGGAAAAAATCAACGAAAGCACCTTGTTTCAAAGATTGACAACCTTGCTGATTTATCAAGTTGAAAGTGCTTCTTCGGATATGGATAAATCACTCACAGCCTACGAAAAAAGTTATCATATTTTTTCTTTGATTAACGATACAAAAGGGAATACCATTTATCAAAGTGATTTTCCATTTCCAACGCCTGCGGACAATCTCTTGCATGATGTAGAAAAGCAGATTTCCACACAGCCATTATCCCGAACAGAAAGCGACACAACTTCTCAAGGCGGTTTTCTGGAAATAAGAGGAAAACATCACGATACTTATTTTGTTATTCCTGCTACCATTCGGACAGCAAATGATACCGTATATCATGCAACCTTTTTTTATCAGACAGCCAGTTTGACGGATATTTTACAAAAGACATTGCCTATCTATCTTCTTATCTGGTTTTTGGCTTGTATCGTTGTTATCGTGCTGACCCGTTATCTGCTGAAAAAGTCGTTTGCTCCAACGGAACGAATACTGCAAAGCCAAAAAGATTTTGTTGCAACAGCGTCCCATGAATTAAAATCTCCACTTGCTGTTATGATTTCCAACACGGATATGCTTCTTGATAATGTTCCCTTAAACGAACAGGCAAGGCAAGCCGTACAGACCATAGATTTTGAATGTATGCGGTTATCCCGTTTAGTCAAAGATATGTTACTTTTAGCTTCTTCTGACGCAAAAACATGGACATTGCATAAAAGCACAATCAATGTAGATACCTTGCTCATTACGTTATATGAAACCTACGAACCCGTCTGCATGAAGCAGAATTTAGAACTAAAACTGCATTTATCCGAAGAAAGTTATCCTGCCATGCTTACTGACAAAGACAGACTGTTTCAAATCTTGTGTGTCTTTATGGATAATGCCATTCAACATTCCAAGAATAATTCTTTGATAGAGATAGAAGTAATCGCCACCGAAAAGAATATTGCTTTTTCTGTGGTAGACCACGGGCAAGGCATTTCTGATGAAGATAAGCAGTATATTTTTGACCGCTTTTATAGTGGCGACAAGTCCCATATGAACAAATCAAATTTTGGACTGGGACTAAGTATCGCCAAAGAATTAACTCAAATGCTGAACGGTGCTATCACTATCAATGATACTGCTGGTGGCGGTGCTACCTTTACTGTTAAATTTCCTCTGAAATAGATTAAGGCTTGCAGATCATAAAAAATGAGAGAAACCGCTTATCCGTCAAACAGTTTCTCTCACTATGTCATCCTGACACGATAAATTTACTGGCTAAAATCCCGGTACAGCTTCTTTGTTTTTTACTGTACCGTATAATTGGGCAGCAAAAAAGTGAAGACAATAATTGGCGAAAGTATATTAACTGTTGCATGGATTACCCAACCATATAAAATACTCCCCTGAACTTTTTTTAACGAAAGCCACCCCAACACATACCCTATTCCACCAGTTAATAATACTACAATGAGAATTGCAAAAATATTTTTATCAGGCAGCGCCGCAGTATGTACCATGCCAAAAATTATAGCTTGTACTGTATTACCTATCTTTTCTCCAAATTTGTTACAACAGCGTTTACAAAGAAATCCTCGAAACAAAATCTCCTCAGATAGGGAAGTCTGCAATATAGCCCATATTAATATGACGCAAAGTGTTTGTATACTCCAACCACTTTGCCGGAATGCATCAACAGTAAACCCTTGATAATTCAAATTTTCAGATTGGTAAAGCCACATATATGGCAGAAAAACTACAACTAAAAATCCTATTAGAATACAAAGCATAACTTTCAAAGGCGGTTTTGGTGCTACTTTGATTCCCAGCCACACAAAAAAACCATTTATTTTTTTATGCGTAACCACATACCACATAAAAGGAACACTTAAAAATAGCAGAAGTTGCAGAATAGCACTATTTATCTGATTAAGCAAAATCATACCCTTTCTCCTTGTATATTTTTCTAAAATAAATTCTCTAATAAGTGATCATAAAAACTTTCTTCAAAGCAAGATTATTTCAATAAATTCTTGCTACAATTTATAAATGTAACCAAGAAGCCTTTCTCATTGTTTTCTTTCCTCTTGGTACCAGAACATAAGCTAATCAATACACAAAAATAAAAATTAGGCAAATCACAAATATAAGAAGAATAAAACATATGCTACCGCCAATTATAGCTCCCCACTTAATTATCTTTTTAGCATTTTCTACATCACTATATATTGAGTTTAATCTCTCACTATTTAAATTCTTTTCTCTTACCTCTTGTATATCAATATCTTTTACAAGTTCATCTAATGTCAAACCAAAAAAATCACTTAAAAGAACCAGACGTTGAAAATCAGGATATGATTGACAGCTTTCCCATTTTGAAATTGTCTGCCTTGAAACATTTAATTCTACCCCTAATTCTTCTTGCGACATTCCTTTTGATTTTCTCAAAGAAATAAGTTTTTCATTAAAATTCATACTCAGAACTCCTTTTCACATTTATCGTATCTAAATTATAGCAGAATCAGAGGTTAACATTCTACCAATTAGAGTTGGAAATCTGTCAACCGTTATTAACATCCTCTATATTTATTGTAAAAGGGATCTTTTCTTTCTGTTAGTTCCATAAAAGAATGCTTAGGAAAATTATATGTGGGGTGGCAAATCACCACTCCTCTCTGCAGTTATGGTGTTTACGGATCAAAATCCGGGTACAGCTCCAACTCGGCAAAGTCCTCCTCGGTCATCACGCAGAGCTTCGTAATGGTACTGTCAGTCAGCCTTCCGTGGCTTGTCGGGCAGTAACATTTCCTTTTACAACTTCAAATACATTCATGTGACTCCTTTCTTGGAACCCTAAAGCACCTGTCATTTTCAAATTGAAAACAGCAAGTGCTTTAGAATGCCTTATTCAATTTGGGGACAAAAAAGCAGAAGCCTTTTCGGATTTCCTGCTTAGTAACGCTGTGAAGATTTAGCCCTGGTTATACCATCCTTTCCAATACCTTCTCTATGGGATCAGTAGAAACAGTCTGTATATTTTCTTCCAGTTGTCCGCGTCCTAGCCGGAACCAGTTCATCCGCATAATATTTTTGCAGCAGTTAATAGCAATCCTTGTAAGCCACGTCTTTTCACTAGATTTTCGGTTAAAGAGGAAGTATCTTTAAGCCCCCGTGCAGTCCTC